>Ga0206129_10000742_pt1 | contig 48359 bp, 54 predicted proteins | sample Helgoland_Spring_8_FD_148616 | JGI IMG/M metagenome (GOLD analysis project Ga0206129, IMG submission 148616) | Pelagic subsurface seawater microbial communities from Kabeltonne, Helgoland, North Sea - Helgoland_Spring_Bloom_20160502_2 | ecosystem: Environmental > Aquatic > Marine > Epipelagic ...
GAATCCATTATTGTGATTCAGTTTTCTTATGATAAAGTATTTATAGCGTGTGTCAAAACAATTGAAAATAGCGGTTGGAGTCAGACTTTAGGCACATGGTATGTGAAACAGAGAGATTTTGATTTACATCGTGTTTTTAATACCCTTTACGTTTGCGCTGAATGAGCGCAACTTAAAAAAAGAATGTAGACTTTAGAAAATGATAAACGAGAACAAAAGTTCCTATTATCGGGAAATAGAGGTGTATAAACAGGAGGTTTATTCTCCATATAACCAGTTGTGTGTCATTAAAAAACCGAACTCAAATTGAACAGAAAGAATGAATAGATTAATTAGTCTTTTAATTATAATAATAGTTTTAGGTTGTTCAGATAGCAAGAAAAACCGAAAAGAAACTATTTCTAAATCTATTGAAAAAACTGAACCAATAAAAGAGGAAATAATTCCGAAATCAGAAAAACAAAAAAATGAATTTACAGAAACCGAAAAAGAAATTGCAATTGTAGCTTTATCTTTTCATAATTGGTACATTAAAAACACTAATGAAATCAAATCTGAAATTCCAACCGATTTTGTGGTTACCGAAGGAGAAAATGACAGTTGCATAGTAAACTATGAGCCTTACTTTAATGAGCTTCGAAAATTAGGAACAATTTCCAATTCTTTTATGGAAAAGGAAAAAGAAAGAACTAAACTTTGTGCTGAAAATATTTCAAAAATGAATTGGAGTGAATATGTCGGAGTTATTCCTGAAAATTGTGATGATTATTTATTTTGGACAAGAAGTCAAGAGGAAACAAGTGGAATTGAATTAATGAATATAAAAAAAGAAAAAGAAATATGGAAAGTGAAATACCATTTATTTAACACTTTTGGTAATGAAAAAAGCTACTCACCTTATACAGGAATTATAACTGTGGAAAAGGAAGAAACAGGATATATGATAACTGAAATTAATTGGAATTAAAATAACGCCACACAACACCGTATATAATTTATTGCTGGCTTCTTGCCTACTTACGAAAGTCCTCCCGGACTTTCTTTGTCGATAATTATTTACTAGACTAGGTGCTTAAACCACGCAACAAACCATATACAAACACGTTGTGCCCCATTAAAAGAAGAAGCCAACGCACAAAGCAAAGAGTGCTAACGCACACATTGCTTTTTTGCCAACGCTCTGACAGAAAAGATAAAATGATAAATTTTGAAGCTGAAATAAAGAATTAGAATAATATGGCAAGACAAGGAGCAAACAAATTATTGCATAAAGCAAAGAAATCAAAAAGTGATGAATTTTATACGCAATATGTTGATATACAAAAAGAAGTTGAAGCCTATCTAGAGTATAATCCTGACACTTTTCGAGGTAAAGTTGTTTATTGCAACTGTGACGACCCTTATGAAAGTAATTTTTTTCGATATTTCATATTGAACTTTGAACGAATTGGATTAAAACGGCTCATTACCACTAGTTATAAACCCTCACCTGTGGCTAACACTCAATTAGGATTGTTTGTTGACAATAAAACCGTTACGCAAAAAAAAGGTCGTCCAAAAATAACAGCAAATAAATTTATTATAAACTCAGTTGGTGACATAGATGGTGACGGTGAATTCAGCTTAAAAGATGTTGCGTTGCAGTTAAAACAAAACAAGAAGAACGAGTGGGCACCATTGGACGGTGACGGTGATTTTCGCAGTTCTGAATCAATTGAATTATTGAAACAAGCCGACTTTGTAATTACCAATCCACCATTTAGTCTTTTCCGAGAGTTCATTAAGCAGCTTGTTGATTATGACAAGCAATTTTTAATTATTGCCAATATTAATGCTATTACTTACAAAGAAGTTTTCCCTTTAATAAAGGAAAATAAAATGTGGTTAGGTACAGGAATGGGACGTTGGATTTCTGGCTTTATTGTTCCTGAATCTTATGAATTATATGGCACTGAAGCACGAATTGATGAAGATGGCAATAGAATCGTAGCTACAAACAATTGTCTTTGGTTTACTAATCTAGACCATGGAAAGAGACACCAAATATTACCTCTAATGACAATGAATGATAACATTAAGTTTAGTTCTCATAAGAATATTAAAGGGGTTGGGTATAAAAAATATGATAATTTCGATGCAATTGAAGTTCCATTTACTGATTCAATTCCAAGTGACTATGATGATGTAATGGGCGTTCCCATTACTTTCTTAGACAAATATAATCCTGAACAATTCGAAATAATTGGCTGCTCTTATGATTACGGAAGACCTGATGGATGGAATAATGATATCAATATGTCAGTTTCGGTTGATGGTGTAAATGTATATAAGAGACTTCTTATAAAACGTAAAAAATGAAATTGAAAATATGGAAGCAACATTAAGAACAGAAGTTACTGTAAAAGATATTTGCGATGGGTTTGTTTATAGTGAACTTGAGGGCAAAGGATTATTTGGGTTATCCGGTAAGCTTACTATCCAACCAGAGTATCAAAGAAATTACATATATGCTTCTGATGGTGGCAAGAGAGAAGTAGCAGTGATTGAATCAATCTTAAAAGGTTATCCAATTGGCTTAATCTACTTCAATAAAGTCAACGACAACAATTTTGAAGTTCTAGATGGACAACAGCGCATTACTAGCATTGGGCGTTTCGTTACAAATAAATTTGCAATCAAAGATGAAAACGGGAATGAACAATTATTCGGTGGTTTTGCCCTCGACAAAAAGAACAAAATATTAAACACTAAACTTCTTATCTACGAATGCGAGGGAAAAGAAAGTGAAATTAAAGAATGGTTCAGAACTATCAACATTTCAGGAGTGCCTTTAAATAGCCAAGAGTTATTGAATGCAGTTTATTCAGGTCCTTTCGTTACATTGGGTAAAGAAGAATTTAGCAATAGCAAAAATGCAAATATTCAAAAGTGGAGTGCCTACATTTCAGGTAGTGCAAATCGTCAGGATTTTCTAGAAAGAGCTTTACAATGGGTAAGTAAAGGAAATGTTAGTGAATATATGAGCCGTCATAGATATGACAAGAACATTACTGAATTAAAAGACTATTTCACAAGTGTAATTGATTGGGTTTCTACAGTATTCATTGATGTTGAAAGCGAAATGAAAGGACTTGAATGGGGTAGACTTTATGAAACTTATCGAAAACAACCATACAACTCAAAGACAGTATCAGAAGATGTGAAAAAACTGTATGGCGACCCGTACGTGAAAAATCGTAGAGGAATTTTTGAATATATACTTGGAGGTTCAATAGACACAAAACTTATAGAGGTTCGGGTTTTTGACGATGCAACAAAAAAATCTGTTTATACAAAACAGACAGCAGAGGCAGAGAAAAAAGGTGTTTCAAATTGCCCTTTATGCGCATTAGGACATGACTCTAACAAAACTAAAATTTGGAAACTTAAAGAAATGGACGCAGATCACGTAACGGCTTGGAGCAAAGGAGGTGCAACAGACATTAAGAATTGCCAAATGTTATGTAAAACTCATAATCGTGCGAAAGGAAATAAATAAAGCCAACGCTCTGTTCAAGCACATTGCAATCCTCGTTCCTGCGGTTGCAAAGAGCTTTCTCACCAACGCAGACGGACAGAAAAATAAAAATAAAAACGGGGCACAACAATGTGTATAGTGCATAGCACCCTGCGGGATGCTACGGCACCATACACGAGACGTTAGGTGCAAGCGGAAAGAAACTATGAGAAAAATTTCAAATCTTGATTTAAAAGTCCAATTTACAAATGAATTTTTACGAAGTGGTGGTTTAGAAACTATACGTGACAATGAGTTATTGACTGACCTAATAAATTTTAATCGTAATGATTTAAATACAGTTACAGTTAGACTGAATGCTTTTATGTCTTCAATACTTAGAAATCATATTACACCACCTTATTTCTCTGAAAATCACATTTCCGAATATGAATCTTTTCTTCAAAAGAGCAACCTATTTGACCAAGGACAAATTGATACAGAAGAAGATTTTGATAAAGTTTATGAACAATTTAAAAATATTGAACATATGCTTTTCAGAGGACAAAGAGAAGCTAGATGGAGACTGTATAGTACATTACAAAGGTTTTGGATTTGGGACAAACTAAACGAAACTGAAGAAAGTTATCTCGAATTTCTGCAGAAATTAATCCAAAATGGAAAGGAAAAATACCAAGGAAAAATCGAAGATATTTTAGAAGAGAGCCACATTGACACAATAAATGATATTGCGATATTAGGTTTTTTACAGCATCACGAAACGCCTACGCCCTTATTAGATTGGACTTATAGTTTTCAAAATGCTTTATATTTTGGAATTGATAATATCGAGCCAAATCCTGGAATGAAAGAAATTGACAATTATTTTAGCGTTTATTCAATTCAAGAAAAGGATTTCGGACAAGGCGGAATGAGAACGATATTAGATGATAGCTTAAAAAAAGTTGGAGACGATTTGAAAATCGCATTTATGAGAAAAATTGCGGATGACGACGAGGATTTTAAAAAAATGAAAGAACATTTTGAAGAAAGGAGTTTTTTCGACACCAACAGAGTTAAGGGTTCTGGTCTGATAAGACATATGACAAGGATAGAAAATTTAATAAATATTCCAATCACATATTTTAGCGATAATGAGTCAGATTCGAATTTGATTTTCTCACTTACAAATAGTAATAATATAAAAAATCAAAAAGGAGTTTTTACTTGGAATGCAAATACTTTCAAACCACTAGAAATGTTAGGAAATGAACAATATGATGTTTCTAGAACAGAAAATGATTCAGAAGATTATAGATTTAGTGGATGTTACAATATAAATAAAAAACTTGTTCCTTACATTAAACAACAACTGGAAAAGGATGGAATTACAAAAGAGTTTATATATCCAGATACAGATTTGAACACTTGGCATATTTATGATGAATCTAGAAACGCCAGCACCTAACAATGTGTATAATTCATTGCTAGTTATAGCCTACTTACGAAAGTCCTCGCGGACTTTCTATCTGTGATTTATTTGCTAACTTTAGTGCTTAAACACGCAACGAAATCATATACAAACACGTTCTACGCAATTTGAGAAAAATTTTGCATTTATACCAATTTTTGGTATATTTGAATTAAATAGTAACAAAATGAACAAAAACACATCAATATCACTCGGGAATCATTTTGACCAATTCGTACAAAGTAGCATTAGCGATGGACGATTTAAAAATGTTAGTGAAGTTATTCGTGCAGGATTAAGACTTTTAGAAGAAGAAGAAAGTAAAGTGATTGCTTTGAAAAATGCAATTCAAGAAGGAATTGACAGCGGAATTGCTCACGATTTTGATCCAAAAAAACATCTTGAATCACTAAAAGTGAAAAAACACTCGAATGCCTAAATATAAATTAACCAACAAAGCTGTTGTTGATTTATCAAAGATTTGGGAATACACATTTGAGGTTTGGTCGGAAAAACAAGCCGATAAATATTACGATGGACTAATTTCTAATTGTGAAGAAATTGCTGAAAATCCAGATTTAGGAAAAAATTATCAAGGAATATCAAAGAAACTCTTGGGAATAAAATCAAATCGACATATAATATTCTACAGAACTTTAAACAAAGAATATGTTGAGATAACGAGAATATTACACGAAAGAATGGATTTAAAAAAAAGAATTTCAGAATAAAAACTGCGTAGAACACCGTTATCCATTGCGCAACCCTTCTAAAAAAAATAAACCACCTCTTTTAAAAAGAACTGAGCAAAAAAAAACTCTTTTCTTGAAAATTTTAGACACTATATGCCAGGCATAATTTTATAATTAAGCGTTTTTGGTTCATTATTTTTAAACGCCCCCTGTAACGCGCAAAATTGAAGCTTCCAAGACCTCAGTCCTATCGCGTGAAACCTGCTCCTGCAAATTTTGAAGTCGTCGAGGCTTCAATTTCATGACTTAGAGGAACATTATACACCCCATTTATAGGGCAAAAAAAAGGTCTTATAAAATTTATTTACAAAAGCGTGTAGAATCGAAAAATATCCTATATTTGCGCTCTCATTAATAACCGAGGTCGAGAACCTCACAAATTAATTATTATGCCAGTAAAAATTAGATTACAAAGACACGGTAAAAAAGGAAAACCTTTTTACTGGATCGTTGCCGCTGATGCACGATCAAAAAGAGATGGTAAATACCTTGAAAAATTAGGAACTTACAATCCAAACTTCAACCCTGCACAAATTGAACTAAATGTAGATGGTACTGTAAAATGGCTTCAAAATGGAGCACAACCTACAGATACTGCTAAGTCAATTTTATCTTACAAAGGGGTCATGTTGAAAAATCACCTAGTTGGTGGAGTTCGTAAAGGCGCTTTAACGGAAGAACAAGCAGAAGCGAAGTTTCAAGCTTGGTTAGAAGATAAAACCAACAAAGTAGACGCTAAGAAAAGTGATTTAGAAAAAGCTAAAGATGCTGAAGCTATTAAAATATTTGAAGCTGAAAAAGCAACCAATGAAGCTCGTATTGCTGCTGCTGCACCTGTTGTAGAAGAAGTAATTGAAGAAGCAGCTCCTATTGTTGAAGAAGCAGCAACGGAAGTTGTAGCGGAAGAAGCAGCACCTGCTGTTGAAGAAGCGGCTCCTGCTGAAGAAGCAACTCCGGAAGCACCAGCTGCGGAAGAAAAATAAAAAAAATAAACTTTTTTTATACCTTTAAAACCTGGCACTTTTTGTCAGGTTTTTTTTATGAAACATCCATAACGAAAACTTGAATTGAATCATGACAAAAGAAGACTGTTTTTATTTAGGGAAAATCGTGAAAAAATATAGTTTCAAAGGGGAACTTTTGGCGAAACTAGACACCGATCAACCAGACATCTATGAAAACTTAGATGCCATTTTTATTGAAGTCAATGGTACGTTGATTCCTTTTTTTATTGAAAAATCGCAATTACATAAATCGGATTTACTCCGACTCAAGTTTGATGATGTCACCAACGAAGCCGATGCCGATGCGTTGATGAAATGCCACCTCTACTTACCTTTAGATTTACTTCCAAAACTAGAGGGCACGAAGTTTTATTTTCATGAAATTATTGGCTTTCAACTCAACGATGAAAATTTTGGCCCTGTAGGCACTGTGAAAGGCGTGAATGACACCACTTCTCAAGCCCTGTTTGAGGTGGACCGTGATGGAATCGAAATCCTGATTCCTATGAATGACGATTTTATAACAAAATTAGATCGCGCGACCAAAACAATCACGGTCAATACCCCGCCTGGTTTGATTGAATTATATTTAGAGTAATGTCGAAACCTTTTCGATTTAAACACTTTAGCGTTGCGCAAGATCGCTGTGCGATGAAAATTGGAACCGATGCTGTATTATTAGGCGCTTGGGCAAATATAGACTCGCATCCCAACTCAATCTTAGATATTGGAGCAGGCACTGGGATTTTGGCACTCATGATGGCCCAACGAAGCTCAGCCGAACTAATTGATGCCATTGAACTTGACGATGCCGCCTATGAGCAATGTGTTCATAATTTTGAAGCTTCGGATTGGGGCGATCGGTTGTTTTGCTACCATGCGTCTTTAGAAGAATTTACAGAAGAAATCGAGGACACCTATGAGCTCATCATTTCGAATCCGCCTTTTTATACCGACTCCTATAAAACCGACAACGACGAACGAAATCGAGCGCGCTTTGAAGATGCGATGCCCTTCCATGAGTTGCTGAAATCGGTTTCAAGACTACTTTCACAAACGGGTCAATTTAATGTGATCGTTCCATATAGTGAAGAATCTTCGTTTATCGAGTTGGCAAAAAAAGAGCAGCTCTATCCGAATAATATCTTACATATAAGAGGCCAAAAATCGAGTCCTATAAAACGAAGTTTGATGCGTTTTACATTTCAAGAAAAGGCAATTGAACGGAGCGAACTCACCATTGAAATCGCACGCCACCAGTACACACAAGAATATACATCGTTGACGAAAGATTTTTATTTAAAATTGTAAAATTATCAAGCGGAATAAGTAAATTTGTATAAATGGTATGTAATTCTCATTTATTTTGAATAAAATTGAATTAAACCCAAAAAAGAACGATGAAAGCAGATTTATTTGAAGCACCCGATTATTACAATTTAGATGATTTATTATCTGAAGAACACAAACTCGTCAGAAGTGCCGCACGGGATTGGGTTAAAAGAGATGTGTCTCCAATTATAGAAGACTATGCACAAAGGGCCGAATTTCCAACTCAAATTATTGGAGGTTTAGCAGAAATTGGAGCCTTTGGCCCGTACATCCCCGTCGAATATGGTGGCGCAGGATTGGATCAAATATCCTATGGATTAATTATGCAAGAAATTGAACGTGGCGATTCGGGCGTTCGAAGTACGGCTTCGGTTCAATCGTCCTTAGTGATGTATCCCATTTGGAAGTATGGAAATGAAGCACAACGCCAAAAATATTTACCAAAACTCGCCAGCGGCGAATGGATTGGTTGTTTTGGACTGACTGAACCCGACCATGGGAGTAACCCAGGTGGTATGACCACAAATTTTAAGGATATGGGCGACCATTATCTATTAAATGGTGCTAAAATGTGGATCTCAAATTCCCCAATTGCACAAGTGGCCGTCGTGTGGGCAAAAAATGAAGAAGGTCGAATTCACGGACTCCTAGTAGAACGTGGCATGGAAGGATTTACAACCCCTGAAACACACAACAAATGGTCGTTAAGAGCAAGCTCTACAGGCGAACTTATTTTTGATAATGTCAAAATTCCAAAAGAAAATTTACTCCCTAATAAATCTGGACTTGGTGCGCCATTAGGCTGCTTGGATTCCGCACGTTATGGAATTGCATGGGGTGCCATTGGTGCCGCGATGGATTGTTATGATACGGCTCTAAGATATAGCAAAGAACGCATTCAATTTGGCAAACCCATCGGTCAATTTCAATTACAACAAAAGAAACTTTCGGAAATGATTACCGAAATCACCAAAGCCCAATTATTAACCTGGCGTTTAGGTGTTTTAAGAAATGAGGATCGTGCAACAACCGCACAAATATCAATGGCCAAACGAAATAATGTTGATATGGCGATAAAAATTGCACGTGAAGCCCGACAAATATTAGGCGGCATGGGCATTAGTGGCGAATACAGCATCATGCGCCATGCCATGAATTTGGAAAGTGTGATTACATACGAAGGCACACACGATATCCATTTATTAATTACTGGATTTGACATCACTGGTTTAAACGCATTTAAGTAACTTGAGTAACCCCCCAACTCTCAATGTCCACAAAACACCGATTAGATAAGGCCTACAACACTGCAAAAATCATCCCGTTTGATGATGACAGTAAATTCATTTTATTCAGCGATTGCCACCGTGGTGACAATAGTTTTGCAGATGATTTTTCACATAACAGAGATGTATATGTACACGCCTTAACCCATTATTTGGAGGCTGGATTTAGCTATTGTGAATTAGGCGACGGCGACGAACTTTGGGAAACCCAAAAGTTTGATGCTATCTTTCAAGCACACAAAGACGTTTATCTTTTATTGAAGAAATTTCATGACGCCGAGCGCCTGCACATGATTTGGGGAAATCATGACATGGTTTATAAAAACCCAACGTATGTCAAAAAAAATTTATCAACCTATTTTGATAAGGAAACGGGGGAGAAAGTCGATTTATTTCCAGGAATTGAATACCATGAAAGTGTTCGGTTAGAACATATAACCACCAAGCAAATTCTATTTTTAACCCACGGACATCAAGCCGATTGGTGGAACTATATTTTTTGGCGATGGAGTCGGTTTTTAGTTCGATTTTTGTGGAAACCACTGAATCTTATGGGGGTTTCTGACCCGACCAGTCCTGCGAAAAATCACAAAGAATTAATCAAAATAGAACGACGCGCCAAAAAATGGATTTCTGAAAATAATAATACATTCACCATTACTGGACATACCCACCGACCGCGATTTCCGCAACCTGGAAACATTCCGTTTTTTAATGATGGTAGTTGTGTGCACCCAAGAAGTATTACAGGACTCGAAATTGAGAAGGGGACCATTAGCCTAATCAAGTGGCATGTTTCGGCCAATAAAGAAGGTATTTTACAAATTATAAAAACAACCCTCGAAGGGCCCGTAAATTTAAACGCGTATCAATAACTAGTCTTCTGGTGCTAGTTCAATTTCAAGCCCTTCCATTTCGGGAGTAATTTGAATTTGACATCCCAAACGACTGTTGGGTTTGACATTAAAAGCTTCACTTAGCATCGCCTCTTCTTCATCTTGCATTTCACGAAGAGGATGCTCCGTTAAAACATAACATTGGCAGGAAGCACACATGGCCATACCGCCACAGATTCCAATGGTGCCTTCAGGGGCTAATTCATATAACCGAACCACTTCCATGATGTTCAAGGCCATATCCGTTGGAGCTGCTATTTCGTGTAATTTCCCATCACGATCCGTGATTTTTATTTGTACATCTTGATCCATTAATTTATAGATTTTACAACGGCTTTGGGCGCCTCTTTACGAGTACCATCAAAACCGTCAATGCCACTTACGGTTGTATACTTTAGTACGTAGCGTTTTCCGGGGTTAATAATTTGATAGGCCGCTTGACACATAAGGGTTGCTTCATGAAATCCGCAGAGAATCAGTTTTAGTTTTCCTGGGTAGGTATTCACATCACCAATTGCAAAGATGCCTGGAATATTGGTTTGATAGTCCAATGCATTATTGACTTTAATGGCATTTTTTTCAATTTCTAATCCCCATTGAGCAATCGGCCCCAGTTTTGGAGACAATCCAAATAGCGGTATAAAGCAATCTGTTTCAATGGTTACAGGCGATTCTCCGGGTTTGGTCACTTGGATCGCTTCGAGCTTGGTCTCACCAATCAATCCTGTGACTTCCGCAGGCGTAATCAGGGTAATGAGTCCTTTATTTTTTAATTCTTGAACTTTATCTACCGAATCCAAAGCACCTCGAAACTCGTTTCGACGGTGGATTAAAGTGACTTCACTCGCAACGTCACTCAAAAAAATAGCCCAATCCAATGCTGAGTCGCCTCCGCCAGAGATCACTACTTTTTTATTTCGATATACTTCAGGGTCTTTAATCATATAGGCCACCCCTTTATCTTCATAAAATTCTATATTCTCAAGAAGTGGTTTGCGAGGCTCAAAACTTCCAAGACCGCCAGCAATAGCCACCACGGGTGCTTTGTGTTGCGTGCCTTTATTGGTGGTAACGACGAAAGAACCATCGGCTTGTTTTTCGATGGTTTCGGCGCGTTCTCCTAAGGTAAATCCAGGCTCAAATTGCTTGGATTGCTCCAACAATTTTTCGGTCAAATCACCAGCAAGGATCTCAGGATAGGCTGGAATATCGTAAATTGGTTTTTTGGGGTATAGTTCCGAACATTGACCGCCTGCTTGTGGCAAGGCATCAATTAAATGGCACTTTAATTTTAGAAGGCCCGCTTCAAAAACTGTAAATAACCCAGTTGGGCCCGCTCCAATAATTAAGATATCAGTCGTAATCATTTTAGGCTTCAATATTTATAACCGATTGTATTTGAGGTGCATATTTTTTGATGGTCATTTCGACTCCCGATTTAAGCGTCATTTGATTGACACTACACGATGAACAGGCACCCACTAACTGCACTTTGACTATTTCGTCATTTTCGATGGCAATCAAATTAATATCGCCCCCATCATTTTGTAGAAATGGGCGGATTTCATCCAATGCTTTTTCAACGTTTAGTCTAAGATCTTCTGAACTCATATGCTTTATTTTTTTACCGCAGAACACCCTGCCATGGTGGTTATTTTAATTGCATCTGTCGGTGGTAATGCTGTGTTTCTACGGACGACTTCTTGTACTACATTTTGAGTGATTTTATTAAAAGCTTCTTCAATAGGTGTGGATGTTTGCATGGCGGCAGGACGTCCTAAATCGCCTGCTTCTCGTACACTCTGAACTAAAGGAATTTCGCCTAAAAAAGGAATTTTTAAATCGTCTGCTAAATGCTTAGCACCTTCTTTACCAAATATAAAATATTTGTTATCAGGTAATTCCTCAGGGGTAAAATAGGCCATATTTTCAATGATCCCTAAAACAGGCACATTAATACTTTCTTGTTGAAACATAGCAACGCCTTTTCGAGCATCGGCAAGTGCCACTGTTTGTGGGGTACTCACCACTACCGCACCAGTAATTGGTAAGGACTGCATGATACTCAAATGGATATCTCCGGTTCCAGGGGGTAAATCGATAAGAAGAAAATCTAAATCGCCCCAAGCAGCGTCAAAAATCATTTGATTTAATGCTTTGGAAGCCATGGGGCCTCTCCAAACCACCGCTTGATCGGGTTTGGTGAAAAATCCGATGGATAGAATTTTAACGCCGTAATTTTCAACAGGTTTCATTTTAGATTTCCCATCTACATTGACTGCCAATGGTTTTTCGTTTTGAACATCAAACATAATGGGAATCGAGGGCCCATAAATATCTGCATCTAAAATTCCAACTTTGAATCCCATCTTGGAAAGTGTAACCGCAAGGTTAGAGGTAACAGTCGATTTACCAACCCCGCCTTTACCTGAAGCAACCGCTATTATATTTTGAATCCCAGGAATTGACTTCCCTTTGATTTCATTTTTAGGTTGTGCTGGAGCTTCCACTTTTACGTTGACCTGCACCTTAGCTTTGGCATAGACCAACTCATGAATTGTCTTGAGAATGTCTACTTCCGTTCGTTTTTTGGCCTGTAAAGTTGGGTTGCTAATAGTGATATCAATGATCACCTCATCGGCAAAAACGATTATGTTTTTGACGGCCTGGCTTTCAATCATGTTCTGACCTTCGCCTGGGACTGTTATCGTTTTGAGCGCTTGCTCAATGTCTTGTTTGTTAAATTTCAAAGTCTCTAATTTAGATGTATTCTAAAGTACAAATATACAGTGAAATGTTTTAAAACAGAAGAGGATTATAGGAAATGATGCTCTTGGGGACTAGAGTTCTTTGGCGGGGTCCCAAAACACAGAATCAAATTGTTGAATTTGGTTATTGATAACCTCAAGACCTTCGTTTTCTAACAGCTGCTGCATGAGGTTGGTGCCTTCAAAATGATGTTTCCCTGTGAGCAGTCCTTTGCGATTTACCACGCGGTGTGCTGGAACGTCTTTGCCGTGAGAGGCCGTCATGGCGTAGCCAACCATTCGAGCACTACGGGCTGCACCAAGATAAGTGGCAATAGCACCATAACTGGTCACACGACCTACTGGAATTTGACGAGCAACGTCGTAACATTTATCAAAAAAATGAGGGGCCTTTGACATACAAACTAAGGGGTTTTTAGAATATTTATCAACGTAGTGACCGAGATCACCGCTGTAATAATTCCTATGCTATAATTCATCCATTTTTGAGATGATATTTTAGAATTTTTAATTTTGTCAAAAAACAAAATATAAATATAAAGGGTGATAAAGGTTCCCGTCATAGCACCGGCTACATAGGTAGAAATCGATATATTATCTAAAGAAAGCCATTGATACGACACCAAGGTCGTCACCATATAAGCTTGGTAGGGAATTGGAAAAACATTTAAAGCAGACATTAATAGGCCCTGAAAAAATCGGCTTTTTTTACTTTTTGAAGCCCCCATTTCATGGATATTATCCTCACTTTTAGCGACGAGAAAAAAGTAAATTGAGATTAAAATAAAGAGAACCAATGCAACACGCTTTAAAATATCGATCACATCGGGATGTTGACTCAAGTACTTTGCGAAAACTGCTGCTAAATAGGTTTGAACGCCCACGATCAAGCAAACGCCAATCGAAAAGACAAAACCTCTTGTATGGCCTTCTTTTAGACTGATTTTAGCCGCCGTCATATTGAGCATTCCAGGTGGAATGACCCCAATAAAGGCGATGCATAAGCCCAAAATAAATACAATTGAAATCGACACGCTTTAATTAATTTTGAATCTAATATACGTAATTGCTTTTTGAGTCGCTAAATACTGATTTTCATAAAAGGTTTGAATGGCCGTTACTTCTTCGGGACTTCCTTCCTGACGGTACACATCGTGGTTGGCATAGTGCACTTCATGCCCCTGACCATGCAAAAGCCCTAAGGTATAGCCATGCATAAATTCGCTGTCGGTTTTTAGATGTACAATTCCGGCATCGTTTAGAATGTTTTTGTAGCGTTTCAAAAACAAATCGTTGGTCATTCGGTGTTTGGTCCGCTTGTATTTTATTTGAGGATCTGGAAATGTAATCCATATTTCATCAATTTCATTGGTGGCAAACAGGTTTTCAACGAGTTCTATTTGGGCACGAATAAAAGCCACATTGGGAAGTTCGTTTTCAATGGCGGTCTTAGCCCCTCTCCAAAATCGAGCGCCTTTGATATCAATGCCGATAAAATTTTTGTTTGGATACCGCTCGGCTAGGCCAACAGTGTACTCACCTTTCCCACATCCCAATTCTAAAACTAATGGGTTTTTGTTTTTAAAAAACTGCTCATTCCATTGCCCTTTTAACGGATATTCTGCATCGACCAATTCTTCACGTTTGGGTTGAAACACATTGTGAAAGGTGTCGTTTTCGTTGAATCGTTTGAGTTTATTTTTACTGCCCACTTGAATTAATTTTTGTCAAAAATACGGAAAAGAACGCTGGATTATTGGTTTTGTTTTTGAAGTGTGAAAGAAAATTCACTCCCAATCCCAAATTTACTTTCGACATATATTTTTTCATCGTGTGCTTCGATGATATGTTTCACAATTGACAAGCCAAGACCGGAACCCCCTTCTTCTCTAGAGCCACTTTTATCGACCCGATAAAATCGTTCAAACAAACGCGTCAAATGCTTGGCTTCAACCCCTTCCCCATTATCGGTTACGCGAACAATCATTTTTTCCGAATTCAAATCTTCCACACTAATTTCGGTGGTACCATTTTGATGTCCATATTTTATAGAGTTGACCACCAGATTGGAAAGCACTTGCTGAATGCGATCGCGATCGGCATGCACCATTACTGGGGCTGGATAGTCTTTATCTAATAATAAGGAGATGTTTTTTTTCTCTGCTTTAATTTCGAGCAAATCAAACACATTGGTGATGGTCTCAAGAATATTAAACGTTTCAATTGTCAGATTTGCATCTCCCACTTCGAGCTTCGTAATCAGGTCTAAATCTTTTACAATGTAGATCAAGCGATCGACACCTTTATCGGCACGTTTTAGATATTTATCTCTTATTTTTGGATCGTCGGCAGCGCCTTCTATTAAGGTCGAAATATAGCCTTGAACTGTAAAAAGAGGGGTTTTGAGTTCATGAGAGACATTGCCTATAAACTCTTTTCGATATTCTTCTCGAATTTTTAAAGCTTCTAATTCTAATTTTTTGTTTTTTGCATAGGAATCAATTTCCTTCGATAAACTGGCCATGTCGGTGGTGATTGGACTTTGGTTAAAAGAGGCTGATTCTAAAAGTGTAAGGTCTCTATAGATGCTTTTAATACTATTAAAGACAAAGGTTTCAAGTCGTAAATGAAGGATGAAAAAGGTGAAAATATAAGAACTAATAAACCAATAGAAAAGAAAAGATAAATCAATTTCATTGAACATATATAGAAAAATGCTCAACAAAAATGTATGTATCCCTGTGATGAATAAGGCGGTAACCATCGAGAATTTATGCGAATTTTTAGTCATCAGAATTGAAACTTATACCCTACGCCTTTGATTGTTTTAAAGGAATCATCTCCAATTTTTTCACGTAGTTTTCGGATGTGCACATCAATGGTTCTGCCGCCTACTACGACTTCATTTCCCCAGACTTTATCGAGAATTTCATCTCTTTTAAATACTTTCCCAGGCTTAGAGGCGAGTAACGACAGCAATTCAAACTCTTTTCGTGGCAACACAATTTCGACGTCTTTGTGTATGATTTTATAGGCTTCTCTATCAATTGTGAGGTCACCAAGCGTTATGATATCCGAATTTTCAACAGGCGTTGTCCCATGGCGTCTTCTTAATAACGACTTGATTTTACTCACCAATACTTTGGGCTTGATGGGTTTTGTGATGTAATCATCGGCACCCGCTTCAAATCCAGCGACTTGAGAATAATCTTCGCCACGCGCGGTTAAAAAAGTAATGATGGTCTCTTTTATTTCGGGAATGGTTCGGATTTGCTCGCACGCTTCAATGCCATCCATTTCGGGCATCATCACATCCATAATAATTAAGTGAGGTTGGTTTTTTTTGGCTTGTTTCACGGCTTCTAAACCATTTGCAGCGGTTAAAACAGTGTAGCCTTCTGCCAAAAGATTATAACTCAGAATTTCTAAGATGTCTGGCTCGTCATCAACCAACAAAATTTTAATGGATTCGTTGCTCATTATAATGTATCTAATTAGTTCATAAAGATAGAAAAATTAAATCCTGTAACGAAACATATAAATTTAATAACCATTTAGTAACAACTTCGTAATGTTAATATAATGAACCCAGAATCTCATAAATTGTTGACAGTTACTTCATAAGTAAGTATAAACTAATTTAATATTTGTTTAATATTTTATATATTTGAGTAAACAAAAATTAAACCAATAATTATGAAAAAAATTTACGTATTACTTTTAACACTAACCATTTCGAGCTTGTCTTTTGGGCAGACAATCCTATTTCAAGAATCTTTTGAAACCGGAAATTCAGGAACTCCATCAGAGACTTGTAATGACAATGGAGGTGACTTTTTCACAAGAACAGATGGCACCGACATCTCTAGCTCATACTCTGTATCTGGTCAAGATGGCAGTTTCTTTTTTGCAGCTATGGATACTGATGGTGCACCTTGTACCTTAGCAACACAAACTTTATTGTTTGAAGACATAGACATCTCAACATACTCTAATCTTTCCTTAGCTATACTATTAGCAGAAGATGCGCCTTCTGACAGTAATTTTGATTGGGATGGAGGTGATTTATTTTATGTTGAAGTTGATTATGATAATTCAGGTAGTTTTACTAAAATATTTCAGTTTGCAACTACAGAAACTACAGGATATAATATTTCTACGCCTTCTCAGGATACTGATTTGAATGGAATCGGAGACGGACAAGAACTTACCCCAATATTCACTGAGTTTACAACTTCCTTAGGAACTGGGAACTCCATTGACATTCGTTTAGTTTTTGAGAACTTAGGCTCAGGCGATGAAGATATTTCAGTTGATAATATTAGAGTTATCGATGGTTATTCCGTTTCACCAACAATTACTATTGCTGCACCATCAGATGAATCTATACTTGCTCCAGGTCCACCAACCACATCTTTAGAGTGGGTTACTAATGATGTTGAAGGCGGCGAAACTGTAACTGTAACCGTAATTACGGGTATGTCTTCTACAGACACTCCCAACGCTACCAGTCCTTTTAGCATCACTGTTCAAGAAGGTGGGGCTTATACGGTTACTACAGAGTTAAAAAACAGTCTTGGAGACGTGCTTGACACGGACACTACCAACTTTAGCGTCGGAGTTCTACAAGTCGTTGCAAACATCACAGCTCTAAGAGCAGATGTAGCCGCTAACGGTCCAGATGGTTTTTATGAAATTACCGAGGGGTCGTTACTAACACACAAAGATGGATATAAAGGTAAAAAATGGTTTCAGGATGCTACGCCATCTGGAATTTATATTTATGATGCAGGAGACGTAATTGCAACTACTTACAACGTAGGAGACATGGTTTCTGGATTAAAAGGTAAGGCCGTAATTGTAAATGGAGTCCTTCAATTACATCCTACAGAAGATTCTGGAGTAATTGCTTCTTCTGATAATGCTGTGGTTGCACAAACAGTCACTATTGCAGGCTTCAATGCAGCTCCTAGCGATTATGAATCAACATTCATTAACTTTGAGAATGTCACGTTTAGTGCTGGAGATGGTGCCGCTGTTTTTGCAACTGGACAAAATTACGTTTTGGCTCAAGGACAAGCAGAAACTGTTGTTCGTACTGAATTTTACGGCGCAGATTATATTGGTGAGATCATCCCATCAACAGAACTTGCGAATGTTTCAGGAATCACTGGCGCATATAATGGAACTGCACAATTGTATGTTAGAAACCTTGCAGACCTTACAACAACACTAGCTGCAGGTCAATTTGAAGTTTCGAAATTTAACTTATACCCAAACCCAACTAAGAGTGATTTTGTAAACATCACTTCAACCGGTTCCGGAGCTATGCAAGCCGCTATTTTTGATATTCTTGGAAAACAAGTGATCAATACAACGGTATCAAACAAGCGTATAAATATTTCTACGCTTAATACAGGGATTTACATTGTAAAGCTGACGCAAGGGGCAGCAACAACGACTAAAAAATTGATTGTTCAGTAATCTAATTTTTTAAATATTTTAAAAGAGCGTTGCCACATGGTAACGCTCTTTTTATTTTTAGCTATTTTTGTGATGGACTATTTCACATTATGAGCATCAACGATTCAATTTTTAACATCCAATCCGAAGCCGATTTTAAAGCCGTTGCTTTAGACGTTTTCAGATTTCAATTTGAACACAATACTGTGTATCGTTCCTTTTGTGATTTACTCTACAAACATCCAAGCGATGTGACCACCCTAGAACAGATTCCATTTTTACCGATTGAATTTTTTAAATCTCGTGACATTGTTTCTACCAAGCAACCCGCAGAAGCTACCTTTACAAGCAGCGGCACCACTGGAAGTCGTGTGAGTAAGCATTTTGTAAGTGATTTAGCCATTTACAAACAGAGCTTTAGACGTGGTTTTGAATCGTTTTACGGTCCCATTAAAGACTCTACTGTATTGGCTTTACTCCCTTCTTATTTGGAACGTGAAGGCTCGTCTTTGGTTTATATGGCCAATGACATGATTGAACAGTCCAAACAGCCTGAAAGCGGATTTTACTTGCATGATTTAGAAGCCTTAAAAAACACCTTATTGAGGCTGGAATCCAAAGGTCAAAAAACCTTGCTTATGGGGGTTTCGTATGCCTTATTAGATTTGATTGAATCGCATTCATTCAACTTAAAACACACCATTGTCATGGAAACCGGCGGCATGAAAGGTCAGCGTAAAGAACTGGTAAAATCGGAGTTACATGCGCTTTTAAAAAATGGATTTGGCGTGGACACGATTCATAGCGAATACGGGATGACGGAGTTATTATCGCAAGCCTACTCTAAAGGAAATGGCGTGTTTGAGACGCCCCCATGGATGAGAATTTTAACAAGAGACCCCGAAGATGCACTTTGCATTCAGCCGATTGGAAAATCGGGCGGCATTAATGTGATTGATTTGGCAAATATTAATTCGTGTGCGTTTATTGCCACGCAAGATTTAGGTAAAATGAAACCGGATGGGACGTTTGAAATTTTAGGCCGATTTGATCAGTCCGATATCAGAGGTTGTAATTTGATGGTGCTTTAAACCACTCGAATAATAAAAGTGCTACGTTTTCCGCGATTGATAATCACATACGTATCATTAATCAAGTCAGTACTTGAAATTTGATAGGCCTCCCCTACTTTTTCTTTGTTTACCGAAATCGAATTTTCTTTTAACGCGCGACGCGCTTCGCCATTAGAGGCTAAAAAGTTGGTTTCTGCCGATAACGCAGCGATCATGTCCAATCCAGATTCTAAAAGCGATTTTGAAACCTCAGCCGTTGGTACGCCTTCAAAAACATCTAAGAAAGTGGCTTCATCCAAAGTTTGAATGTCTGCTTTAAATGATTTACTGTATAAAATAGTGGATGCTTTTTCAGCATTTTCAAAATCTGCCTGACTGTGAACCATGGTGGTGATTTCTTGAGCCAGTCGTTTTTGAAGCTGTCTTAAATGCGGTTGTTCTGTATGGGTTTCAATAAGCGATTTGATTTCATCTTCCTCTAAAAAGGTGAATATTTTAATATACTTTTCAGCATCATCATCACTGGAGTTTAACCAATATTGGTAAAATTTATAGGGCGAGGTTCGTTTGGCATCTAACCACACATTTCCACCTTCACTTTTTCCAAATTTAGACCCATCCGATTTGGTGATTAAAGGACAGGTAATGGCAAATCCTTTTCCATTCCCCACCCGTCTGATCAGTTCTGTTCCAGTGGTGATGTTACCCCATTGGTCACTTCCCCCCATTTGAATGGTACAGTCATGCGCTTTGAATAAATGCAGGAAATCATAGCCTTGCACCAATTGATAGGTGAATTCCGTAAAACTCATTCCGTCCGAACTTTCGGCTGAAATTCTATTTTTAACAGAATCTTTGGCCATCATATAATTGACCGTAATGTGTTTTCCAACGTCTCTAATAAACTCTAAAAATGAAAAATCTTTCATCCAATCGTAATTATTGACTAGGACAGCAGCATTGGTTTCGCCGTTATCAAAATCTAAAAAATGAGCGAGTTGTTTTTTAATGGCTTCTTGATTGTGACGCAGTGTTTTTTCATCCAAAAAGTTACGTTCTGTCGACTTTCCTGAGGGATCTCCAATCATTCCAGTTGCACCGCCAACCAACGCAAACGGCTTATGTCCACATTGTTGGTAATGTGCCAATAGCATAATTGGAACCAGATTTCCAATGTGTAGCGAATCGGCTGTTGGGTCAAAACCAACATAAGCACTTCTCATTTGTTCTAATAAATGTGCTTCTGCGCCGGGCATCACATCATGAATCATTCCTCTCCAACGCAATACTTCAATAAAATTACTGGCCATTATCATATATTTAATTAAGACAAAGATAACAGATTCATTAGTGATCAGAAAAGAAAAAATAGTAATTTAGTGGGATGATATTAGTCACCGGAGGCACAGGGTTAGTAGGAAGTCATTTGTTGTTTGAACTCAGCAAATCTCAACAAAAAATTCGCGCCATTTATCGTCGTAAAGAAACCATTGAAAAAGTTCGAACCATTTTCTCTTATTATACGGATACTATTGACGAGCAATTTAACAGGATTGAATGGGTGGAAGCCGATTTAAATGACATCCCACAACTTACGGAAGCATTTGTAGGCATCACGCATGTGTATCATTGTGCGGCGCTGATTTCATTTGCGCCAAACGATTATTATCTATTAAGAAACACCAATGTTGTTGGGACAGAAAACATTGTCAATCTATGCATCCTTAACGCCATTCAAAAGCTTTGCTATGTCAGTTCAGTGGCGACGATGGGGCATGATCCTGTGAAAATAACCGAGGAAACTACCTGGCATTCAGACGAAATTAAAAACGTGTATGCCATTACAAAACATGAAGCCGAAATGGAAGTTTGGCGCGGTGTTCAAGAAGGAGTTCCGAGTGTGATTGTAAATCCAGGGGTGATTATAGGGCCTGGCTTTTTCAAATCTGGAAGTGGACTTTTATTTAAGCTAGTCCACAAAGGACTCAAATACAATACTGCCGGAGTTTCTGGATATGTCGATGTGAGTGACGTCATAAAAAGCATGCTGCTATTAATGAATAGCGACATCGAAAATGAGCGTTATATTGTGGTTGGTGAAAATATTTCGTTTTTAGATTTCATAGCGCTAATCTCAAAAGATTTTGGCATCACTCCTCCCAAAAAAATAGTCCCTAGCTGGATGCTTTCTATCGGATGGCGTCTCGATTGGTTGAAGCATAAATTAACAGGCAAAAAGAGACATTTAACTAAAAACCTCTGTAAAACTTTAGGTCATAAAAATTATTACAGCGCTGATAAGTTTTTAGAAAACCAGAAAGATTTTAAATTTAAACCTATTTCAGAATCCGTTTCGGAAGTGTGTCAAATTTTTTTAAGGGACGTTTGAGTTTAGATTCAAGTTTTAGTTTTCGATCACGACTTAGAGTGTCTGAACTTTCTTCAATACTTTTTTTGATGGAATCTTTTTTGCGTTTCTGATTTTCAATTATGGTTTCATAAGCCGTTTTCTTGGCGTTCAATTTCAGACCCAATCGATCATAAATAGACTTATAAATTGCTCTTTTTTTAGTGTAATACGCACTGCTTTCAGCAAACTGAAGACTGTCAATATTATGTTTACTATAAATATACTCTTTGGGGTTTTGGATGTTATTTTCGAGTAATTGTTTATTAACGCCTTTGGCAGAATTTATAATCATGACATCATACAAAATCTCGACCATTTGATCTTCAGAAATCAAATTAGTTGGTTTTTTTATCGCGGTATTTCCACAAGACATAAAAACTAAGAGACTGATGATGAGAACCGTTTTTTTCATCTGTTAAATGTTAGACGCATGGCTGCTTTTTGATTTGTAAAATTTGCATTTTCATAAACAATGGTGCCATTTAAAATGGTATGGGTTACTCGCGATTTAAAAGTAGAACCTTCAAATGGCGACCATCCACATTTATACAAAATATTATCTTTATTGACCGTCCATGGGTTGTTTGGATTCACCAAAACTAAATCGGCAAAATACCCTTCTCTAATATACCCTCTTTTTTCAATTTGAAATAAAATTGCTGGATTATGACACATTTTTTCAACCATCTTTTCGATCGAAATTTTACCATTATGATGGGCTTCCATCATAGCGACTAAACCATGCTGCACTAAGGGACCACCAGACGGTGCTTTGGTATAATTGTTTGATTTTTCCTCTAATGTATGCGGCGCGTGATCGGTTGCAATGACATCAATTTTATCATTTAGAAGGGCCTTCCATAGCGCAGCTCTGTCTTTGGCGGATTTCACGGCTGGATTCCATTTGATTAAAGTGCCCTTTTTATCATAGTCTTCATCAGAAAACCAAAGGTGGTGAATACAAACCTCGGCGGTAATTTTTTTGTCTTTTAATGCTTTTTTATTTGAGAACAAGGCCGTTTCTTTGGCTGTAGAGAGGTGAAAAACATGCAATCGAGCGCCTGTTTTTTTAGCCAAGGCAATCGCTTTTGACGATGAAATATAACAAGCCTCAGCACTTCTAATTTCTGGATGAAATTTCACAGGAATGTCATCACCATACGTTTCCATATAGCGCGCCGTGTTTTGTTTGATGGTGTTTTCATCCTCACAATGCACCGAGATTAATAAATCCGTGCTTTTAAAGATATTCTCTAAAACCTCTGGATTATCGACCAACATATTCCCTGTAGAAGAACCTAAAAAGAGTTTTAGTCCCGCAACTTTTAGGGGGTCTACTTTTAGAATTTCATCCAAATTATCATTGGTCCCACCAAACATAAATGAATAGTTTGCAGAGGATGTTTTTTGGGCAATCTCAAACTTAGCTTCCAATTTTTCAATCGTAGTCGCTTGTGGATTGGTATTTGGCATTTCGATAAAAGAGGTGATCCCTCCTGCAATGGCTGCTCTGGATTCGGTTTCTATCGTAGCTTTATGTGTTAAGCCAGGCTCTCTAAAGTGCACTTGGTCATCAATGACTCCAGGAATTAGATAATTATTCTCGGCATCAATTACCGTGACGTTGGAGTTTTTGACACTAATAGAGCTTGAAATTTCTTTGATGATTTGATCCTCAATTAACACATCGCCTTCGAAAATGGTTCCTTCGTTAACAATACGCGCATTTTTTATGAGTAGCGTTTTTTTATGCATTTATGATGTTCCTAAAATTGTTTTTAATCGCATTTGGACGACGCCAAATACAGCTTCTGATATAATGCCTTTACTTAGCTTGGAAACTCCGTAGCGACGATCGGTAAAGGTAATTGGGATTTCTTGGATATTAAAGTTTTTCTTGTAAACGTTGTATTTCATTTCTATTTGAAACGCATAGCCTATAAATTTGATCGCCTCTAAATCGAGTGCTTCTAATACAGAACGCTTATAACACACAAAACCGGCCGTCGGGTCGAGAATTTTCATTCCAGTGATGAGTCGAACGTATAAAGAGGCGCCGTACGACAGTAAGACTCTAGACAAAGGCCAATTAACAACATTAACCCCTTTGATGTATCGAGAACCTACCGACACGTCTGCGTTTTGATCCTTACAAGCCTCATAGAGTCGAATCAGATCCTTCGGGTTGTGCGAAAAATCTGCGTCCATCTCAAAAATAAATTCGTAATCACGTTCCAAACACCATTTAAAACCTTCAATATAAGCAGTTCCAAGACCTAACTTTCCACTTCGTTTGATTAGAAAGAGTCGATTGGTATATTTTTCCTGAAGGGCTTCTACTTTTTGAGCTGTTTGGTCGGGTGAATGATCATCCACAATCAAAACATGAACCTGAGTGTTCTGGGAAAATACAGCATTTATAATTGCTTCAATATTTTCAATTTCATTGTAAGTTGGTATGATGACAACACTGTCTTTCATTCAGTAGAAATTTTAGCAAAAGTAAGTTATTTTTAGCTCTCTCTTTTTAAAAATATTCTTCTTAGCTTTGTCTATGCTAAGAGAAGTCCTATTTAACGATTGGTACACTACAATTATTGTGGTGAGTCTTACGATCACCGTAAGTGCTAAACTACTCAATGTGAACCGATTTACAGACTTTATAAAAATAATTGGAAACTCCAATTACTTGAGAATCTATTTTAAAGATCATAAGTTTTTTGACCCTTTTGATGTTTTATTGTTTTTAAATTTTTGCATAAACGCTGTGCTCATTGGCATACTCACCTACAGTAGTTTCGTAAATAACATTGAATTAAATTGGCCATTATTTTTACGATTATTATTAATTTTCATGGGGAGCATCTTACTGAAAATTTTGGTAGAACTAGGGGTTGGCGATTTATTTGATATTAAAAAGCTATTTCATAGCTATGTGTTTCAGCAAATTAGTTTTTTTAATTTCTTAGGTGTTGTTTTACTTCCTTTGAATTCTTTGCTAATTTTTGGAGTTCCAAATAACAGGGGTCTTTTAACTGGAATTTTAATGCTTTCTGGCCTAATTCTCTTTATTGGATTCATTAGATCCATTAAATTCTATCAAAAACAACTAATCAATAATTTCTTTTATTTTATTTTGTATCTTTGCACTCTCGAAATTGGACCATACATATTAATATGTAAGCTGTTTTCGTATGATATAAATTAACCTTTTAGAGTAATTGATCTATGAAAGTAAAAACCATTTTGGTGTCTCAACCCGAACCAAAAGTTGAAAACTCTCCTTACTTTGACTTACAAGATAGTCAAAAAGTGAAAATTGATTTTCGTCCTTTTATTCATGTCGAAGGACTCACAGCTAAACAGGTTCGATTACAAAAAGTTGATTTTTCAAGTTACTCCGCCATAATATTGACGAGTAGAAATGCCGTAGATCACTTTTTTAGAGTAGCTGAAGAAATGCGTTTTAAAGTTCCAGACAGTATGAAATACTTCTGTCAATCTGAAGCTGTGGCGTTTTATTTACAAAAATACGTAGTATATCGTAAGCGAAAAATTTATGTTGGAAAGCGTAATTTCCAGGATCTTGCACCACTGATCAAAAAATATAAAGAAGAAAAGTTTTTGTTACCATCGTCCGATAAATTAAAGCCTATCGTACCCATAATGCTCGACGAACTTGGCGTTAAATGGAAACAAGCCGTGTTTTACAACACCGTCATTAGTGATTTGTCCGATTTGGCAAATGTCTATTATGACATCCTTGTCTTTTTCAGTCCTTCCGGAATTGATTCTTTATTTCACAACTTCCCAGACTTTAAACAAAACGATACCCGTATCGCTGTTTTTGGAAACACCACTGTTAAAGCGGTTGAAAACAAAGGACTTCGTGTCGATATTTCAGCACCAACCACCGAAATGCCATCAATGACCATGGCTCTGGAGAAGTATCTTAAAAACGTTAATAAAAAATAATTATTTTTAAAATATATTTTTAAAAGCCTGCTCAATGAGCGGGCTTTTTTGATTTTTACAAACCACCTAAACACGCATCCTAAACGACTAGGAAATAACAGCAGTAATTTTATTAATCAGTATCAGCTGCTCAAATGACGCCTCTGACATCAACGAAGAGATGGTCGAAGAGATGGTCGAAGAGATGGTCGAAGATACGGATGAAGATACGGATGAAGATTCCTCTTTAAATATTTCAGACTTCGCTCCAAGCGAACTAGGGAATTACTGGATTTATGACGTCGATAGTAACAGTAATGGCACCCCAGAAATGAACTATACAGCAACGGATTCTTTATATGTTTTAACCTCCAATCTAGATGCCTTCACATTAGGCGCAAACGACGACAACGTTGCCTCAGCCACAATGAATAATTTATTAATAAGCGGGAGTTTATCTAAATCAGGTACTGCTTTAAAATATACAGGAACTTTAGAACTTCCCATTGATATTGACATTGACCTTGACCAAACTCTTGCTATAACCGATTTGATATTTATCGATTTGGACGCAACTAATGGGGACATTATGTATGATTTTTCTAGTAATTATTCCGACAGCGTTGATATTCAAGGAACTGTACCTCTAGAGATAAGCTATTCTCTAACAACCAAAAAAGAAAACTTTTACCCAACACATTCTATTAACGGGACTTCGTACACGAATGTATATGAAGCGTCTCTAAATTTAACTATAGCAATCTCAGGCACTGTGAACTTTTTAGGAGTGCCTCGATCTTTAAACATTATTAAGCCTGGTGATATTTTAACGATACGGTACTTCTACGGAGAAAACATTGGACTTCTTCGAGCAGAAAACACTCAAACATTTGAATTAAGTACAGAAGCAATAGCCTTTTTAAACCTAATTGGAGGTGGTGTTGATATTCCTACTTCATTAACTGTGAACAGTATAGAAGAGTTAAACCACTATTTTATAAACTAATAGTCGTATGAAATAATTAAAAACGACCGACATATGTCGGCCGTTTTTTTGTAATCTAAGCAAAAGGATCTCCTCCTCCACTTGGCGGTGTTGATAATGTTTGTGCTTTTAGGGGGTTAAGAACCGTAAAAGTACCAATGGCAGTCAGCAGAGAATATTTACCCATTTTTTGAAGCGCTTCTTTTCTTGTGAGCGTGTTTTTATCTTTATTAAATTTCATAAATAGCAAGTTATTATTTAATAATTATTTTTTGAGTTAGTTGTTGGTTTCTAGATCGAACAGAAACTATATATAAACCTGAAGTAAAATGGGACAGATCTAATGTGTTTAAAGGTTGACTTGATTCTAACTTATTAAAACTTACTTGGCGACCTTGTAAATCATATATCATAACAGAAGACGTCTTATCTATTACACCATTAATATGTAATGTTCTATTGACTGCGAAAATTTCCAATCCTTTAAGCGTTTCAGAGTGCACATCTAAAGCGGAAGCTGAAAAACGTAAGAAATACCTGCCAGACCCACTTAACGCATCTGTTGGGGTATAACGATAAGCTTCTCCAGTGCTAAGAAGCGTCAGAGTTTCTTGTGTAGTATCCTCTAAATAGACATAGGTTCCGGCAGGGACCGTGGAACTTAAGTCTATTGAAATTGAAAATGCTTCATTCGCAATCGTATGAACACTTAGAGGAACAATCACATCGTTTAAATCTGAATACGCTAAGGACTGATTATAAAAATCGATGCCTTGGTTATCTTCTACCAAACGAGAATAAACCCCAAAATCGTCAGTAGCATAAGCACCTGTATCATATCCTGGATCTAAACCACGGGTATTAATGTCTCGGAAATAAAGATTCGTTACTCCTCTTTTACTGCCACTACTAATATTTATTTTTGCTTGAGCTAGGTTGACAGCTCCAATACGACCTGAAATAAAATCATCGCCACCACCAGATGCTCTCATGGTTCTCGTGAGGCTGATATTACCACCAGCTGCGTTACTCGCTACATAAAACCCTTGACCAGGCGCAATTAAATTATCCGGTGTGTTTGAATCCCATACAGTCCATGAACTATGATTTGAATTCACTGATGCGGCATTATATCCATAAACTGCAGCGTAACTGGGTTCCATCACCGCTGTATTAGCAGTCAAAAATTTACCAAGATTTAAATAAGCTGGAAAGGGGTTTCCTATTAAATGCCAGTGACCGCTTGGAGTTCCGGTAACAAATGAAATTGGAATTGATAAATTATCTAACGGCATATTACCCGTAAAAGTCAAGAGGCTTCCATCATCCGTAGCCACTCGATACCCGACTCCACTTTCGATGACCATTGATGCATCTGCAACGGCATCATAATTTGTATAGGTTCCAGTTGATTTATCAAAAGGTGCAAAGGCTCTCAGAGTTCCTGAAGCAGATAAATTACTATTATCAGGATCACTAGCAAAACCTCCAAAGGTTTGCCCTGCCACTGGCGATGAAATTAAATCATTTGTACCGCCAGAAGCCCCTGTTTGTGATACATAGCGTTTGTATTTAAAATCCCCAAGACTCAGCGCCGCTGGTGGGTTATTTATAATAAACGTAGAAAACTCAGTGGAGGTAGATTCCATGGTTACAGAGCTTGCTGTAAGACTGTTACCCGCATTAAACCTTAACCCAGCTCCTGGAGCAATGGTTATATCACCAAAAGTTGTTGTTGATCCAGTATCCTTTGCACCTCCTAATAATGGATTTCCAGACTGGATGATTAAATTACTGGATGCAGTGGGGGCTGTTACCCCAGGGTCCGTATTCCAACTTCCTGAAAATATATAGGTTGTATCAAAATAAAGGTACCCATCTGGTCCAACAACAATCGTTTTTCCAGCAGCATCAGTAGAAATTAAGGCGAGTTCTCCAGCAGTTAAACCAGCGGCGGACGTTCCAAAACGAACCACACCCTCTCTAAAGCCATTGATAACTACTGACCCTGCCCAAGCACCTGCATTAAAATTTTGAGCTTTACAACTAAACTCAGTGACACTGGAATCTAAATTAATCGTCAAAGTTGCACCCGTAGAAGTTCTTAAAACTCCAATATTTGTTTGATTGGCATTCACATTCAATGTTAAGTTAGTGCCTGAACCCCTGGAACTAATTTCCGGTTCATTTATAAAAACATTAGGTGTATTCAACGTAACTGTTGCCGAGCTTTCTGCTTGTAGCCTAGCGTTCGCACTACCATCTAAAAACGAAGTAGAATTAACAGTTACATTAGCTGGACTTTCTAAATAAACATATCCTGTAAACTGCCTATCAAAGGTAGAACTAAACGTTGCGGTAGTCCCAATTCCTATATCTCCTGTCCCCGAAATAGTCCCATTAAATAAATAATTATGTTCGGTTCCCCAAAATCCTAAGTTACTTTTTAGTTTCTCAATATTTAAAATACTATTTACTCCAAAATCAATAGTATTTCCAGAAGTAGTTCCAGAAACATCAACTCTTGACCACTTACCAGTCCCAGAATTTGCGATGGTAATTGGACAGTCGATCACTAAGTTTGATAAATTATTTGCTCTATGATTTATTGCAATTGCATTACCTGAACCAAAAGTCCCATTTGTAGATTGCGTATCAATCGTAAGTGTATTAGTTCCACTAATAAGTAAATCAGTAATTCTTGTTAAGTTTGTCTGTAACCTCGATTGTGAGTAATCTGCATCTACTGTGACAGTCGTAGGGCTTTGGTTGATTTGGGTGATCTCAAGAAGGGTTGGAAGTAAGCCATCCTTCCAATTAGTGGAGGTAGAAAACAAATTGTCGGTTCCTCCGTTAAATATTCTTGTTTGCCCGAAAGCAGTAAACATAAGTGCAGAAAACAACAGCAAACATAAGTAGGTTTTTTTCATGATAAGTAGGGTTTAAAATATTCATAATAAAACATTGAGTGAGTAAATTACAAACTTGTTTTCATGATTTTTTTGGGAAAAAAATAGAAGAACTAAATGTATAAACTCATCAATAAAATTTAATCTAAAAACAATTTTAAAAGATTAACTACAACAATGATACCCTTAAATTTCAAAAAAACAAGGGTGATTTGAGTCATTAATAGGGTTATATAGCTATTTTTCTTTCTAATAAGAAAATTATTAGTTTTAGATTTAAAAAATTAACATGCAATTTTTTGGAATACATTAGGGTGAAAAAACCTAAATACTATTGTGTAATCATTACAGCCTTACCACTTTGAAGTGTCAACACTAGAGAGGGTTTTACAAATTACAACTCATGTCATCTCCACAGCACATCGGTGATTTAATTTTACCTTCACATTCTGGACATTTAGAGACTTGTACTTGAGAACCATCGGGTAGGTCTATCATCCCATTTTCTAAAGGGACATCACAGTTTCCACAAGTTGCTTTGACTGCCATTCCACATTGTTTACATTCGTAAGTATTCATACTATTTTTATTTAAATTGGTGATTTTAAAATTAGTAATTTTTTAGGACATAAAGGCCAAATAAATAAAAATTCCGTACATAAAAATCAATACAAATCCTTCGGTTTTTTTAAGCTCATGTCTTTTCAAAATCAATGCCAATGGCACTAAAATAACCGCAAACACTAACATCCAAATAATATCTCTCGACAGAATCTGAGCATCATCAATAACTATTGGTTTAATCATTGCGGTAAGCCCAAGAACAGAGCCAATATTAAAAATATTGGACCCAATTAAGTTCCCTAAAGAGATGGCCTTTTCTTTTCGAATCACTGCAATTACAGAAGCTGCTAACTCGGGAACGCTGGTTCCTACAGCAATTATCGACACCGAAATAACCGCCTCGCTAACTCCTATTTGTTTTGCAATGACAATTGCACCATTGACCAACCAATCGGCCCCAAAATACAAGGCAACGCCTCCTATGATAAACCAGATTACAATTTTGAAATTAGAAGTTCCTGTTTGGAGTTCCAAGGATTCGTCATGATCATCATTTGCAGTATTTGACTTTTTGAGTAATAATATCACAAAAATGACTAATCCAATGAATAAAATAGCGCCTTCAAACGCAGTTAATTGATGGTCGTTACTTAAGAAATAATAAAAAGCAAGCGAAAAAAACATCAGTGCGGGCCAGTTGAATTTATAAAAAGAGGAATCGACATAAATCGTCCCAATTAAGGCCGTGATTCCAAGTACCAACCCAATATTGGCAATATTAGATCCAATTACATTATTAATCGCAATGGATGGAGAGCCATTCAATGCCGCATTTAAACTGACTAAAAGTTCTGGGAAAGACGTGGCAAATGACACCACTGTTAAGCCAACAACCATCTTGGAAATATTGAGTTTGAACGATAACGCAACCGACGCTCGTACCAAAAAATCCCCACCAACGACCAACAGCACAAATCCTAGCAGCATCAAAACAATATCCATAACGTTATTTTTTTTACGAAGATAAATCTAAGATATGAAAATTGAGTAAAATTAAAAGAAGAATCTCTATTTTTGATCGATGAATTCAAAAGTAATTTTTAAAATCATTGCGAAGGTCAATAAATTAATACTCCCTAGTTTGACAAAAAAACAAGTGGACCTTAGCAAAGCATCTAAATCACAAATGGCATTATTTGGTTGGCGCCTCTATGTCACCAAAAAAGCATTGGACTAATAGTTTACAGCAGAAAAAACAGTGTGTGGCGCAATTTTTTTAGCCCCTTCAAGAAAGTCAAGTTGCATGATAAAGTTACATTGTACGATTTGACCGCCTAATGTTTCCACCATTTTGCAGACGGCTTCGGCGGTACCGCCTGTTGCTAAAACATCATCATGTATGACTATTTTTTCGCCTGATTTTATAGCGTCCTCATGCATTTCTAACACATCCGAACCGTATTCTAATTCGTAAGACTGACTGATCACTTTACGCGGTAATTTCCCTGGTTTTCGAACGGGCACAAAGGGCACTTTTAAGGCCCTTGCCAATAGCATTCCAAAGAAAAACCCACGAGCTTCTATCCCTACAATTTTATCAATTTGTTTATTTTTGAGGGTCGATATAAGTGCTTCAAGACATTGCTCCACCCCTTCTGGGCTTTCGAGTAATGAGGTAAGATCTTTAAATATAATTCCTTTTTTGGGAAAATCAGGAACGTCGGTGATGTATGATTTTAAAGTTGGTGTTTTTGTTTCCATTGGTCAAGTTTGTATTTTAATTTTGAGGTCAAGTCGAGATTAGATTCAGACAAGTCATGAAGTTCCCCAATATCGTTTTTAAGGTTGTATAATTCTATTTTATTTGTTTCATAAAAATCGATTAATTTGTAATCTCCCATTCGAATTGCTGAGGCTTTATCATCTCCTGTCGAATGTGGTCGTGCTTTGCTAGAATGCCAAAACACGGTACGTTGGTTCCATTTTTCTTGATTTAACAATACGTTTTTAAAGCTGACTCCATCAATATTTTCGATTGATTTCTGAGACACAAGATCCAAAAGTGTTGGAAAAACATCCATTCCAAGCACAATGGATTCTGTTTCTGTTTTTGGCTTAATTTTTTGAGGCCATTTTACAAATAGTGGCGCGCGAATACCTCCTTCATACAACCAACCTTTGCCTGCTTTCAACGGAAGGTTTGAAGTGGCTAAATGCCGTTTCCATTTGAATCCGCCGTTGGACAACCCTCCGTGGTCAGATGTTAGAATTATAATCGTATTACTTGCGATATTTAAAGACTTTAAGGTCGCTAAAACTCGCCCTATGTTATGGTCTACATTTTCGACCAATCCTGCGTATGCTGGGTCGTCCTGACGCATTTTTCGACGCCCGCGACCTTCTTTAATATACTCAGGTGTTTTTCCAAAATCGATTGTATCGAGTTGCACGATGTTACGTTGAATATCTTCCTCTTTCGCTTCGATTGGAGTATGTACCGCATAATATGCGAGTACGGCTAAAAAAGGACGGTTTTCGTTTTTTTGGATAAAATCAATAGAAGCATCGGTTAGTAAATCAGATGAATAATCACCTTCATCAGAAAGCCCTTCAAAATCTTGAACGGAGTGTTGTGCAGGTTTTCCGTTTTTTTTGGTATTAAAAGGAAATAAATGACTTCCTAATCCACCGGCTTCCCCAGCCGCAAACGAGTGCTTAAAACCAAATCCCTTTGGATTACTTTGATCGGTTCCCAAATGCCACTTGCCTACATAAGAAGTTGTGTAACCAAGCGCGTTAAATTGGTGAATAAAATTTTGCGAACTCGGAATTTTATGAAGAGTTCCTTTGTTCTCTTTTACAGGATACTTACTGGTCATTAATGCATATCGTGAGGGCACACAACGTGGATAATTTGCATACGCATTTGTAAAGGATACTGAGGCGCATGCTAAGGCATCGATATTGGGAGTGTTGTACAGTTGTGAACCTGTAAAACTCAAATCGTAATACCCTAAGTCATCAACAACGACGACAAGTATATTTGGAGGTGTTTCTGAAAGTTCCTGTGAATGGATCGAGCTAAACGAAAAAACATTTAACACGACATAAAAAATGAATACCTTATATTTTTCCATATCAAAAGGGGCTTAAAAGTAAATATACAATAAATGGCTTTCAAAAATAATGCCGACAACTAAAATATAATCTAGAAACTATAGATTCTCAACCAATCGACCTAGAGCTTTGTGTTTTTCAATTTTTATATGTTTGCCATCCGTAGCAATCAATCCTTGTTTTTTAAAACTTGCAAGAGTTCGAATACACGTTTCTTTGGCGGTACCTACAATGTTAGCAATATCTTCCCTTGTGAGTGTCATTGCTATATAACCTAGATTATCAATGCCAAAATTTTTATCAAGATATAAAATAACTTCAGCAACGCGTTGTTTTACAGTTTTTTGAGCAATATTAACAATTACATTATCCGCAAATTTGAGGTCTTTTGCCATTTGAAGCAGAATTGCTTTTGCAAAACGCGGGTTGGTATTGATACTCTCTAAAATGAGCGCTTTCGGAATAAAACACACTTCCATATCGTTTATAGCAACGGCACTTAGGTTTGTTTTTTCTTCGGTAATAACGGAGCGCTGCCCTAGCACTTCACTCCGAGTTGCTATTTTTACGATGGTATCTTTTCCATTGTCACTCATTTTAGAAAGCTTGGACGCACCATTACGAACACAAAAAACACCGTTTAGTTTTTCTCCTTCTTCAAATATAGAATCTCCTTTTTTTATGGATTTAGAGATTTTACTCTCGGAAATACGTTTTAATTGATCTTTATTAAGAGAATTAAGGGCGTTTAATTGCCTGACTAAACAATTTTCACACCGCTCTTCTTTATCATTTTCCATTTAATAAAAGTAACATTATAAATATACTTTCAAAAAAAACGGCTATTGTTTTTTGAAATAAAGAGGATTTACATTGAAAATAAATGCGATTAGAGTGGTGATATTAGTCATCGTTTTAACATATATATTTCTAGAAATTTGTATTTTTGTAATTAGAATAATCCCCAAATTCTAACAACCTATGACTCTATGCTTCCATTGTGGAGATGAATGTGCGACCAGAAGGATCAAGCATCAAGACACTTATTTTTGTTGTCACGGATGCAAAACTGTTTTTGATATTTTAAACGAAAACAACCTGGCGTATTATTACGAACTAGAAACATCCCCAGGAAGTATACCATCCAAATTTGATGGGAAATTTGATTTTTTAAAAAATGAAACAATTGCTCAAACTCTCTTAGAGTTTGATGAGCTTTCAACAAAAATCGTTTCATTTGTCATTCCAACCATCCATTGTAGTTCTTGTATTTGGGTCCTCGAAAATTTAAATAAATTAAATCCTGAGATCAAAACCACACAGGTCAATTTTCCAAAAAAAACCGTTCGAATTACATTTTCGTCTCAAACGCTCACACTGCACAATCTCGTCCTTTTACTCAGTAAAATAGGCTATGAACCATATATCTCCCTAAACGACAGTACCGCCGCACCACCCAGTATCAATCGGAGTCTCATTTATAAATTAGGCGTCGCAGGCTTTGCTTTTGGAAACATCATGTTTTTGTCGTTTCCAGAGTATTTTGAAGTTTCTGAGTTTTGGTTAGACCGGTATAAACACGTGTTTAGATGGCTGATTTTAGCCTTTTCACTCCCTGTCGCATTTTACTCTGGTAGTGAGTATTTGATTTCAGCCTATAAAAGTATTCGCTCAAAAATATTAAATATTGATGTGCCTATTGCGATTGGAATTTTGGTGCTTTTTATTCGGTCTGCGGTTGAAATTGTTTTGAACTTGGGTTCTGGTTTTTTAGACAGTATGGCTGGATTGATATTTTTCTTGTTATTGGGGAAATTTTTTCAGCAAAAAACTTATGCATTTCTCTCTTTTGAAAGGGATTACAAATCGTATTTCCCGATTGCGGTAACGCGACTCATTAAAGTAAAACTTGATCCCAATAGTTCTAAAAATTATCAAAATACAGATCCAAAAGAAGAACAAACCCCAGTGTATGATTTAGTGGCTGGGGATCGAATTATTATTAGAAATAACGAATTGATCGCTGTGGATGGTCTGTTAATAAACGGCACTGCTTTAATTGATTACAGTTTTGTCACTGGCGAAGCGGAACTGATTTCTAAACACCCTGGAGACCATTTATATGCTGGCGGAAGGCAACAAAGTGGTGTTTTAGAAATGGAAGTCCTAAAATCCGTGGAACAAAGTTATTTGACTCAACTATGGTCAAATGAAATTTTTAGTAAAAACAACCAAAGTACGTTTCAATCTATAACAGATCAAATAAGCAAACGCTTTACCATTAGCATTCTAAGTATTGCTCTTTTAGCAACGCTGTTTTGGTTGATTTACAACCCGTCTTTGGCGCTTAATGTGTTTACTGCAGTTCTCATTGTCGCATGCCCTTGTGCGATTGCACTTGCGGCCCCGTTTACGCTTGGCAATCTATTACGCATTTTTGGAACTCATAAGTGCTACGTCAAAAATAGTGGCGTCATTGAGCAACTCGCTACGATTGATACTGTGGTGTTTGATAAAACAGGCACCCTCACCACCAATTATAAAAACGTAATTACTTACGAGGGCATTGAACTTTCTGACAAGGAACAGTCCTTATTAACCTCAACCTTACGCGCCTCAAATCACCCTTTGAGTCGCTCATTATATCATTTATTGCGAGAGCACAACATCGACACTCTTGACGATTTTAAAGAAGAAGTCGGGCAAGGACTCGTTGGAGTTTTAAACCACAATTCAATCAAAGTTGGTTCGTATGCTTTTGTAGCGAACCCACAAGTCGATTTAGCTGAATTTGCCCAAAACAAAACCAGCGTTCACATTAGCACCAACGATTGTTATAAAGGGTGTTATGTCTTTTATAATGCATACCGTGAAGGCATGCAAAACGTATTTCAATCGCTCGAAAAAAACTATAAACTCATCGTTCTTTCTGGAGATAATGAGGGTGAGAAAGCACATTTAAAAACCATACTTCCCGAACCGACCGATTTTGTTTTTAATCAAAAACCTGTCGACAAGCTTAACTATATAAAAACCCTTCAGGAAAAAGGGAGGAAGGTTCTAATGATTGGAGATGGATTAAATGATGCGGGCGCACTTGCTCAAAGCAACGTTGGTCTCGTGATTTCTGAAAATATTAATGTGTTTTCTCCAGCCTGTGATGGTATTTTAGATGCCTCTCGATTTAAAGACATCGCTACGTTTATGACACTTTCACGAAAAGGCAAAGAGGTGATCAAATATGCCTTTATGTTCTCACTGTGCTATAACCTAATCGGAATTGGATTTGCTGTTTCCGGACATCTCGCGCCTATAGTTGCCGCAATTTTAATGCCTTTAAGCTCAATCAGCATTGTCATATTTACGACTATTTATACGCATATATTAGGTGAAAAATTGAATATAAACACAAACGAATAAAACATGAAAGATGCGTTTATAAAAGTAGTTTCAAAAAATCTAAAAGTTGACAAAAGTCATCTTTTTAAAAAATTGACAACGGTAATTTTACATTATAATTTAAAACAAGTATGAGTATTATTTATATGCTACTTGCAATAAGCGTAATGGTTGCACTCCTCTTTTTTATCGCCTTTATTATATCGGTGAAAAGTGGCCAGTATGACGATACATATACGCCTTCGGTTCGAATGCTTTTTGAAGATGAAATCATCAAAGAAAAGACTCAAATCACCACACCAAAAAAAGAACAAACCCCACTAACAGATCAACGAACCTAACTATGGAATTACAAAAGTTTTATTACGACAACAAGATTGTAAATAAATTTATCATCGCCACAATGATTTGGGGCATTGTCGGGATGAGTATCGGGCTTTTATTAGCCTTTATGTTTTTATTTCCCAACCTTACAGATGGAATTTCTTGGTTAAGTTTTGGGCGTTTACGCCCATTACATACCAATGCGGTGATTTTTGCGTTTATAGGAAATGCGATCTTTGCAGGGGTCTATTATTCGTCCCAACGTTTGCTAAAAGCGCGGATGTGGAAAGATTGGTTAAGCAATTTAAATTTCTGGGGATGGCAAGCCATTATTGTGGGGGCCGCTATTACACTCCCGTTGGGCTATACAACTTCAAAAGAATATGCCGAATTAGAATGGCCATTCGATATTGCAATTGCATTAATTTGGGTCGCTTTTGGAGCCAATTTAATTGGGACGATTTTAAAAAGACGACAACGTCATTTATATGTTGCCATCTGGTTTTACTTAGGAACGTTTGTGACGGTCGCCGTATTACACATCGTCAACAGCATGGAGGTACCAGTCAGTGCTTTGAAAAGTTATTCGATGTATGCCGGCGTTCAAGATGCTTTAGTACAATGGTGGTACGGACATAATGCAGTCGCCTTCTTTTTAACCACACCATTTTTAGGGTTGATGTATTACTTTGTCCCTAAAGCTGCAAATAGGCCGGTATATTCTTATAAGCTATCAATTGTTCACTTCTGGTCCTTAATATTCATATATATATGGGCAGGACCTCACCACCTCCTCTATTCATCTTTGCCTGATTGGGCTCAAAATCTTGGCGTTGCATTTTCTATCATGCTGATCGCTCCCTCTTGGGGTGGTATGATTAATGGACTCCTAACCTTGCGAGGTGTTTGGGATAAAGTCCGTACCGACCCTGTGTTGAAATTTATGGTTGTTGCCATCACAGGTTACGGAATGGCCACCTTTGAAGGTCCAATGCTAGCGCTTAAAAACGTCAATGCAATTGCGCATTTTAGCGATTGGGTGATTGCGCATGTTCATGTCGGTGCTTTGGCTTGGAATGGTTTCTTAACCTTTGGAATGGTGTATTGGATGGTTCCAAAATTATTCAAAACATCACTGTGGTCCACTCGACTTGCAAACGCACATTTCTGGATAGGCACTTTAGGAATTATCATGTACGCGTTACCAATGTATGTCGCTGGATTTGTTCAAGCATCCATGTGGAAACAATTCAATCCAGATGGCACTCTTACCTATGGTAATTTTTTAGAAACAGTCAATGAAATTATTCCGATGTACTGGATGCGCGCTATTGGCGGATCTATGTTTATTGTTGGTGCGTTGATAGGGGTTTACAATATTATAATGACTGCTCGAGCAGGCTCTAAAGTAACCGATGAACTTGCGGAAGCAGCACCGCTTCAAAAAGTGACTAAAAAACGAACCTCAAAAGAAGCTTACCATACTTGGCTAGAAAGACGCCCTATTAAGCTAACTATTTTTGCAACCATTGCAATTTTAATTGGGGGCATTATTCAAATTATTCCTTCATTAATTGTTGATGATTATATTCCAGTTATTTCAAGTGTCAAACCATATTCACCCTTAGAATTAGAAGGGAGAGACCTTTACATTAGAGAGGGTTGTGTTGGCTGTCATTCACAAATGGTGCGTCCGTTTAGAAGTGAAGTGGAGCGTTATGGCGAATATGCCAAAGCTGGCGAATTTGTCTATGATCACCCCTTTCTTTGGGGAAGCAAACGCACAGGCCCTGATCTTTTACGTATCGGTGGGAAATATAGTGACAACTGGCATTTAAATCATTTTTACGATCCGCAGACAACTTCATCTGGCTCCATAATGCCCTCCTATAAATGGCTTATTAAGAATGAGTTGGATAAAAGTTATACGAAAGCTAAAATGGAAGCAATGCGCTCACTAGGGGTTCCATATACAGAGGAAGAAATAGAATCCGCCCAACAATGGATGCTCGAACAAGGTACCGAAATAGAGAAAAACTTATACAACGATCCTGATTTTGCAAAAACCTACGAAGCTGACAAAAAATATGCGCTACAAAATGATGAAGAGTTCATTGAAATGCGGAACCGAGAAGTCGTGGCACTTATAGCCTATTTGCAACGTCTTGGAACAGATATAAATGTAAAAACAGAAACCACATCCAAAATCGAACTAAATAAATAAGGCATGTTAAAATTTGTAAAAGGAAACCTAGAAAACATTGAAGGTGTAGAAATCTACCCTCTAATCTCATTACTTATATTCTTTATCTTTTTTGTAGTACTATTCTGGTGGGTATATACTGCAAAAACTACTCACATTGAAGAAGTCAGTAACATCCCTTTAAATGACGATACGATAACCCCAAATCAAACTACATTATGAGAACTACTGCATCTTTTTTAAGAGTGATCGTTGTTGCCCTTTTAGGATATCTATTTTTGAATTGGGTAGGGACAACAGGTGAAAACTCGGCCTTTATCGAGCAACCATGGGTATGGGCTATATATGTATTCACCGTATTTTTCCACATTGCTGGAGAGGTCTGTATCGCAGCCTTACAACGGATTCTTTATCAAACTTTATTGCCGGAAGCAAAAAAGAGATATGATGAAAAAGCCGCTTTAAAGAAAGTAAACCGATTCAAATGGTTTAAGGAAACGTACACTGCCGCTCTAGGAAGTAAAGCCATTGAAGAAGAACTTGAGATTATTTTGGATCATGACTATGACGGCATCCGAGAATTAGACAACAAACTGCCACCTTGGTGGGTGTATGGTTTTTATGGCACTATTTTATTTGCGGTTGTGTATCTAGTCCGTTTTGAAGTTCTCAATGATTACAGTCAAATTGAAGAATACGAAATCGCTGTTGCAGAAGCCAATATCGAAATTGAAAAATGGAAAAAAACCGCCAAGAATTTAGTAGACGCTACGACCGTTTCGATGCTGACTGATGCTAGTGATTTAGAAGCTGGTCAGAAAATTTTTACATCAAAATGTGTCGCCTGCCACAAAGCAGATGGTGGTGGTGGAATTGGCCCAAATCTAACCGATTCGCACTGGATCTTAGGAGGTGGGATCAAAAATGTATTTAACACCATTTCAGAAGGCGGGCGAAGTGGAAAAGGAATGATTTCTTGGAAAAGTGAATTGAAACCTTTAGAAATGGCACAAGTTTCAAGCTATGTACTGAGTTTTCAAGGAACAACGCCAGCGGAGCCAAAAGACGCTGAAGGAGATTTGTGGGTGGATCCAGAAATACAAGAATAATCATCCTCAAAAATTAAAGAGACTGTGAAGGATTCTTTTCTAACCTAAAAATAGTGATGAACCAATAAAAAAAATTGATGCTAGTTTTAAACGAAATATCCGAATCGCTCTCAAAAAGCAAAAAACCATTGATCAAGAAATTCTATGATAAAGCGGATAAAAAATTACTTGTGATCGGGTTGCGGAGTGGTGTTGAACTACCCGAAAACCTGACAACTTCAAAAGGAAAAATAATGGTGATTCAAGGAGAGATCGATTTTAATACAGCGACTTCTAGCTACCGCCTCGAACGATTTGATTCCTTTGACATCCCACAAGGCGTACAACATTCGGTAGTTGGTGTTTTTGATGCCATCTTTCTCTTACTTTTAAAAAAACCTAAAGAAAATTCTTAATGGCCGAACAGGGGCAAGAAAATTTTAGAGATACCATAGGAACCCTTAACAACGAAGGAGATCGAGCATGGGTGTTTCCAAAAAAACCAGATGGAAAATGGTATGAATACCGCAAATATGTAAGTTATATTTTACTTATCTTTTTATTTACAGCTCCTTTTATAAAAATTGGTGGTAATCAGTTTTTAATGTTTAATGTGCTCGAGCGACGTTTTAACATTTTCGGGATCCCATTTTGGCCTCAAGACTTTCATTTATTTGTCATAATGATGATTGTCGGAGTGGTATTTGTCATTGTCTTTACAGTGGCATTTGGACGCTTATTTTGTGGCTGGATTTGTCCACAGACCATATTTATGGAGATGGTTTTTAGAAGGATTGAATATTGGATTGATGGGGATAGAGGAAAACAAATTCGCCTATCCAAAATGCCATGGAATGCTGAGAAAATAAAGAAAAGAGTTTTAAAATGGATCGTTTTCTTTATCATTTCATTCCTAATTGCAAATATATTCCTGGCTTACCTCATTGGAAGTGACCAACTATTGGGCTACATTTCTGATGGCCCTCAAAAACACAAAAGCACTCTGATATCCTTACTTATTTTTACAGGCGTATTTTACTTTATTTTTGCTTGGTTTAGAGAGCAAGTATGCATCATTGTGTGCCCTTATGGACGTTTGCAAGGAGTTTTATTAGACAACAAATCGATTGTCGTTGCTTATGATCATAAACGTGGCGAGAAAGAGGCAGGTCGTGCTAAATTTAAAAAAAACGAGGAACGACCAACAACTGGAAAAGGCGATTGTATCGATTGTTTTGCTTGTGTCCATGTCTGCCCGACCGGAATTGACATTCGAAATGGGACGCAGTTAGAATGCATCAATTGTACGGCTTGTATTGATGCGTGCGACCACATGATGGAAGCGGTTGATTTACCAAAAGGACTCATTCGGTATGCAAGTGAAGACGCCATTGAAAAGAAGAAAAAGTTCAGTTACACCCCACGTCTCAAAGGGTATTCGATCCTATTGGGCATTGTAACTGCTTTGTTAATTGGCATTCTGTTTTTACGAAATGATATCGATGCTCGCTTTCTAAGATTACCTGGTCAATTGTATGAACACAAAGAAAATAACATCATTAGCAATGTGTACACCTATAAAATTTTCAATAAAACTATTGATGCTATTGATGGCATTCGATTTGAACTTTTGTCTCATAAGGGAACCATCAAATTGGTGTCTCATGAAGATTTTAAACTGGAGAAAGAAAGCTTAGTCGAAGGCACCTTATTCATAGAAATCGATGCCAGTGCTTTGACGGGGGATAAAGACCGATTAGAAATAGGTATCTATAGTGATGATCGCCTTATTGAAACCATCACAACCTCATTTTTAGGGCCAAGAAGTTATAAATAATTTGGTTGATTTTAATACATAAAAAAATGATTATGAAAACGATAAAATGGAATTGGGGAACAGGGATCATACTAGCAATACTAAGTTTTATAAGTTTTATTCTCTATTTTGTTATTACAATGAGTACGAACAAAAACTACAGTCATGACCTAGTAACAGATGATTATTACGCCAAAGAAATGATGTATCAAAACGAAATAGATGCAGAGACCAATTCGCAAAATCTTGTGGAAAAAATAGACAGTAAAAAAGTATTTAACGGCTGGCAAATTACATTTCCAAAAGAATTTGAACCCACAAAAACCAAAGGAATAATCGCTTTTTACAGACCTTCTAATCAACAGTTGGATTTTGAAATCCCTTTAGCTTTCGTTGATACTAAAATGCACATTCCACATAAAAGGTTTGTGGGGGGGCGTTGGAACATCACCATTCAATGGACCTATGAAGGAAAATCCTATTTGTATAAACAAAAAATCGTGTATTAATGCTGTGGTCTGCGCTCGTACTCGGTTTATTAGGGAGTTTTCATTGCATTGGCATGTGTGGCCCTATTGCCTTTTTGTTACCCCTGAATCGAAAAAACCGTAGCAAACGAATCTTACAATTGATAAGCTATCATGCCGGTCGATTATTCACTTACGGCCTTTTGGGTTTTGTGTTTGGGCTTGTTGGAAAAAGCCTGAATTTATTTGGCGCACAGCAACACTTATCCATTTTAATTGGGGTGGGTATGATTCTGGTGACGCTCCTCCCTTCCAAAATATTAAATCGTTATCATTTTTCAAGACCAATCTATACAATGGTATCAAAAGTAAAAAATGCCATGGGTGTCCATCTGAAAAAAAAGAATTCAAGCCGCTTTTTTACCTTAGGTTTCTTAAATGGCTTATTGCCCTGCGGATTGGTCTATATGGCAATTTTTGGAGCGATGGCTGGCGGAGGCGCTAGTTATGGCGCATTGTACCTCGCTCTTTTTGGATTGGGCACTATCCCACTGATGACTGTTGCCATCTATCTTGGAAATTTTTTAAAAGGAAAAGCGAAGCAAAACATCGTGAGGGCAATCCCAATGTTTGTGGTCGTTATCGGATTATTATTCATCCTACGCGGGATGGGACTTGGCATTAAATACATCTCCCCTTCCGAAATGGTTTCTGAACCACAAATTGAATCAAGATATAACTGTCATTGATCCCTAATAAAATAATATACTTAAACTATTTATTTGAGCTCGCTTCTTAGATTTTGTTCCCAGGTCCAGGACGATTGAATCATGTCTTTTAAATTACGGCTTGCTTCCCATTTTAAAACATTTTTGGCCAAAGTTGTAGAGGCAAACATTTCTGGAACATCGCCAGGTCTTCGATCTGTGATTTCGTAATTTAATGGGCTTCCGCTTACCGCTTCAAAAGCTTTAATCATTTCTAATACCGAAAAACCATTTCCAGTACCTACATTAAAAATTTCTAATGGGGATGTGGTGCTTGTATCTAACAGTCGTTCAAGTGCTTTCAAGTGCGCTTCGGCCAAATCTACTACATGAATGTAGTCTCTAATGGGCGTTCCATCTTTGGTTGGGTAATCGTTTCCAAAGACCATCAATTTTTCTCTAATGCCCGCTGCGGTTTGTGTGATGTAAGGCATTAAATTATTAGGGATTCCACTCGGAAACTCCCCTATTTGTCCGGACGCATGCGCACCAATTGGATTGAAATAACGCAATGAAATGACGGATATTTCAGATTGAGAATTTGTAAAATCTTCTAAAATTTCTTCCGCAATTTTTTTGGTATTTCCATAAGGCGAAGAGGACCGCTGCGTAGGCGCATCTTCTGTAATTGGCATTTTGGAAGGATTTCCGTAGACGGTTGCTGAGGAGGAAAAAATAAGATGATTGATGCTGTTTTCCTGCTGGGCTTTCAACACATTTAATAATGAAAAAAGATTGTTTTGATAATACATCAATGGATTTTGAATCGATTCTGCCACCGCTTTATGAGCTGCAAAATGAATGACGGCCTTGGCATCTTTATGGGTCTTAAAAACGGCTTGAGTCGCTTCAAACGATTTCAAATCGACCGGTTCAAAATGGGGCCTTACGCCTGAAATACGCTCAATACGATCTAAAATTTGAGGACTTGAGTTTGAAAAATCATCAATGATCACGACTTCATAATTGTGGTGAATCAATGTGATTACTGTATGGGACCCAATATATCCACAACCGCCGGTAACAATAACTTTATCTTTCATATATTTATTAAAACTCAAAGATAGTTAACTCGTTTTATATTTTTAAGAAAAATTATCAATTCGAGTGGGTTTGAAAAAAAGGAACTTGTTACTCCGTTTTTTTTAAATTCTCCACAGTTTCCTTTAACGATTTATTTTCAAGCTTTAATATTCTGTTTTCTTCAAATTGCTCATAAAGCAAATCCTTGACACTTTTACCATAAATTAATTTAGGTTCATTTACATTACTGGTGTCCGATAAAAGCATTTCGCCTTCATCACGCAGTAACCAATCGATACTTAAGTCTTGATAATTATCTAATATTACGCTAAGTTTATCTGACCCTAAAGACTTTCCGGAGTCTAAAAATCCATTTGAAAAATTACAATTCCTATAAAAAACGGAAGGTTTGATTCCTTTGTAATTAAGATATTTCAATATTTTTTCTTTATGCGTCATTGATTATTAGATAATTATTTTATATATTAGATATTTATGTTGTATCTATAGCAGTAATGTGACAGTAAAGTAAAAGAAAAAAGTGAATTAACAAAATAAGAGTTTCTATGATTAATAAAACGACCAAAGAATCCATAAAGAAAATTATCGGGCATCGATGTGCACCCATCATTCAAAAGGAATTAATCGATTCTAAGGAATACAACATGCACGGTGAGCCTTACTCTACAGGACAAATCACTAATGTAATGAACGGCGAAAAGCATAATATCATTGAAGCAGCTATCTATAGAGTCGTCGAAGAACGTTTAGAAATTCAAAGAAAAAGAAATAGCTTAATCAAAAAAAAATCTTCAAACAGAACGGCAGATCCGTAATTTTAATTCTTCAAAAAACATTAAATCTATGGTCAATAACTGCAAAATTACAAATTTCAGCCTTTATTCACAAGCCGATAGATTTACACCAATTAATCACAGAGGTATTGCGTTTGATGAAATTTGTAAACAAAAGCGACTCCTTTCTAGTGTTGACTTAATTATCTAAAATATACTATTATAAGAAAACCTCCAAAAAACAAAACATATGAAATTAATTACTTGCATTGTATTGCTTATGGGCTACGGCATTTTAACGAGACTTTACTATAAAGAGAAAAAGTATATAACCGCATCTATATGGGCTTTAATATTTATTTTTATAGTGTATTTAATGATCGATATATACATCGATGAGTATTAAAAATCATCGATTTCGTAAAAACGAAGCTAACACATATTCCCCAACCTAAACTTAAAGATTAATAAGGAACAGAGGCGAATTAAAGTTGTTTTAGAATCTGAAACGAGCCTACCTTCGGTAGACAATCTTGCCTGCCAATAGGTAGGTTCTTAAGGGATCTCGGAAAAATTTCCTATGGTGCTCTTTTGAGCTCCGTAGTCTAAATAGAACCTCAAGAACCATAGCTTTTTAGTTTTGTTTCCGCTTGAAAACTTAAATACATTTAAGTTTCTTACAAAAACAAAAAAGGAGGTCTGATTTTTTTTTATTGTCAAGCTGAACCTGCCTATCGGCAGACAAGCTCGTTTCAGCGTCTCATAATTATTAAGTTTCGATACTTTAAGATTCTGAAATAAATTCAGAATGACATGTTTATCTACTTTTATAAAATCCATCAAAAAAAATTATGTTTACAATAATTGGTGGTTTTTCATAAAATAGGTGATGTATTTAGGAATTAGAGTTCCTAAATAGTAAGGTAGATTCATCAGTAAGTATGGAGTTCCATTGGGTGTTTTTGTCTCTTGTATTGAAAACTCACCTGCGAATATTCTGATAGCATAGGGATGATTTGTGCGCTCTATAAATTGATGAAGTGATTTTAATGAGCCTGTACTTCCTGATTTAATTTCAATTGGGATAACCTTTCCATCCATCGCAAAAACCAAATCCACTTCTGATGAAGCTTGCTTCTTTTCTCTTACCCAAAAATTAGGGGATTCTGGCTTATTACTTTGGATAGAAATTAGTTCCTGCGTGATCATATGTGGAATAATAGCTCCTTTATAACTTTGGCTTAAATCTTCTAAAACCAACATCTCTGCTCGGATCCCTAAAAGATGATTGAGTATGCCCGTATCCAAAAATTGTAGTCTAGGTGATTTTTTTAAATCTGGAATTATAGGTGGTTCTGTAACAGTTGTTGGATAAATTAGCTGAATAACCTTTGCTTGATGTAAATTCCGCATTGCTTCACCAACTTCTCTTGACCTGTAGTTAGAATTACCGAAATTTTGAAATTTTATTCGCTCATCTACAACATATGCAGCAGATGACATAATATGTTTAATTACATTTTTTGCCGTTGTATTGGTTGTATATTTTTCTGAATCACTAATGTATGAACTCCAAATACTCTCATAAATAGAAGAGAGATCTACGACACTTTTACTTTTGGAAAATTGACTAAGTATTTCTGGCATTCCTCCTATAATCGTGTATTTATTGAATAAATCGAGTAACGTTTTATGTGCAACTTTATTTATAGGAATATTATTTAGTTGTTCTATACCTGTACTGTGACCAATTGCTTCTAAGTATTCTATAAAATTAAAAGGGTATAAATATAAAAACTCAACTCTTCCAACAGGGAAACTTTTAACATTTTTAAGTGCAAATTCGAGTAAAGAACCTGCCGCTATAACGTGAAGTTCTGGAGCCTCTTCATAAAAATACCGTAAAAGCTGTATTGCTTTTGGTTGTTCTTGTATCTCATCAATGAAAAGCACTGTATTGCTAATGTCTTTAGAAATGATATTATTTGAAATAAATAGAGCTTCAATGATCGTATTTACATTATCCGTTTGATCAAAGTACTGACTATCTGCTTTTTTCTCTAAGTTAAGGTATAGCCGATTTTTATACGTTTTTGAAAACTCATTTATCAAAGTCGTTTTACCGACTTGTCTTGCTCCTCTAACAATTAATGGTTTTCGATTGGATTTGTTTTTCCATTTATGCAATTGTGCAGTAAGATGTCTTTTTAAAATCAAAATAAAATGTTACAAAGTAACTGCAAATATATTGTTTTTCTGTAACAAAGTAAAGCCTGTTATTGAAAAATATTATACCAAAGTCAATAGTGTTTTTTAAAGAACCTGTTTTATGATCTTCTAAGGGTCACATTTACAGATATTTAATCATTCTCTTGGACATCAAGTAGAACCTCAGCAAGAGTGTTGCATGACCTTGACAAAGCTCCGCTTTGAGAATCAACAAAAAAAACGACCGCTGCAAGATTACCTATGGTGCTCTTTTGAGCTCCGTAGTCTAAATAGAACCTCAAGAACCATAGCTTTTTAGTTTTGTTTCTGCTTGAAAACTCAAATAAATTTGATTTTCTAACAAAAACAAAAAAGTCTGCAAATTATGCAGACTTTCTATTCTTAAGTGACCCAAACTATCCAAAGTTCGAACTTTGTAGTTAAACTCAATTATATTTTTGAAACTTGTTTTTGATAGAAAAAATAAACCCGCAACGTAGATTACTGGTTTGACTTTACATCCCATTGAGCTGTCTTCGAAACAAACCCTCGATTTTTTAAACAACTTTTTTGATACTTCTTAGAAAAAATCTAACCCAAAGTTGCGTTAGATTTTGTAAGCACCTTACGGCGCTGATTGAAAAAGACGGGGCTGCACAAGGCCAGCCCCTTTAAGAGTCAAGCGTCAAGAAAAATTAATCCCTAACAAAACGCACTGAAAAGCCGCTCTGCTTGTCACTGTAGTCCCTGTTTAGAAAACCGTAATCGTAAGAGAGTTTGCGGTTCCGCG
>Ga0206129_10000749_pt1 | contig 48102 bp, 50 predicted proteins | sample Helgoland_Spring_8_FD_148616 | JGI IMG/M metagenome (GOLD analysis project Ga0206129, IMG submission 148616) | Pelagic subsurface seawater microbial communities from Kabeltonne, Helgoland, North Sea - Helgoland_Spring_Bloom_20160502_2 | ecosystem: Environmental > Aquatic > Marine > Epipelagic ...
CGGCCTCGTCACCGGCTATGGCGATCTCGGCGACGGCTCCATTGCCATCATGCAGAAAGGGGTTTGAGCCATGAGCGAATACCTGAAGCCGCTGCCCGAACCCAGCATCGATTCCCAGCCCTTCTGGAACGGGCTGAAGGAACACCGCATCCTGCTCCAGACCTGTCGCAATTGCGGCAAGAGGCGCCACTATCCCCGCCCCGTCTGCGACGCCTGCTATTCCATGGAGTCGGATTGGACCCAGGCCAGCGGCCGCGGCACCCTCTATAGTTGGACCGAGACCCACCACCCCTTTCACATCGGCTTCAAGGCGGACGTGCCTTACATCCTGGTGACGGTCGACCTGGAAGAAGGCGTGCGCATGGAAAGCCAGTTGATCGGCGCGAAGCTGGACGACCTGAAAATCGGCCTGCCGGTCGAGGCGGTGTTTGCCGAGGCGGCGGAGGGCTATGTGCTGCCCTATTTCCGCCTGGCCTGAAGCGACGCCCGGAGGGCGGGGTCGAGAGCGAGTTGCGCGATGTCGGTTTCCCCGATCTGGAGTACGTCGCCAAGCACGGCCAGATGATCGCCGCGACCGCCATCTGGAAGGGAGAACGGGTGCACCTGAACATCGACGCGCCCACCGGGATCGTCACCGTCGAACCGTCGGCGAACTGACCTCTGCCAGGCCGGCCTGCGGGGCGTGCTCCCCCCAGGCCAGACAAGTTTGCGTCCGTCCCGGTCCGGGACGGACGTCTTCTGCTCGCCAACCGGAAAACGGCGCGGACTCCTGCTCCGAAACAGCGCACGGTATCGTGAGCGATGGTGTAACCATTGCTATTGCAACATCGTGCCGTCTTTGTCTATTGCCGGATGCCTTCGGATGAGGCATTTGACCGGCAGTGTTTGCCGAATCCCGAGTTCGATGCGATGAATTACGACCAGCATTTCGACGACCTGCTGCACCGGTTGAAGGCCGAGGGCAACTATCGCACCTTTGCCGAAATCAAGCGCGAATGCGGCAATTTCCCGAACGGCATCCGTCGCATCGGCGAAGGCGAGCAGCCGATCACGGTCTGGTGCTCCAACGACTATCTGGCCATGGCCCAGCATCCCGCGGTGCTGCTGGCGATGCATTCGGCGCTCGACACGGTGGGCGCGGGCTCCGGCGGCACCCGCAACATCGCCGGCACCACGGTCTATCATGTCGATCTGGAGCGCGAACTCAGCGCCCTGCACGGCACAGAGGCCGCGCTGCTCTGCACTTCCGGCTATGTGGCGAACGAGGCCGCATTGGGCACGCTCGGGCGTATGCTGCCGGACTGCCTGATCCTCTCCGACGCCTTCAACCATGCCTCCATGATCGACGGTATCAAGACCGCGCGCTGCGAGCGCGTCGTCTTCCGCCACAACGATATGGCCCACCTGGAAGAACTGCTGGCGGCCCAACCCCTGGAGCGGCCGAAGCTGATCGCCTTCGAGAGCGTCTATTCCATGGACGGCGATTTCGGCCCCATCGCCGAAATTTGCGCGCTGGCCCGGCAATACAACGCCATCACCTATTGTGACGAGGTGCATGGCGTCGGCCTCTATGGCAAGACCGGTGGCGGCGTGATCGAGCGGGACGGGTTGGTCGGCCAGGTGGATGTGATCAGCGGCACGCTCGCCAAGGCGTTCGGCGTCATGGGCGGCTATATTGCGGCATCGGCCCGGATTTGCGACGTGGTGCGCAGCTTTGCCTCGAACTTTATCTTCACCACCTCGGTCTCGCCGGTGATTGCCGCCGGCGCCATTGCCAGCATCCGCCATGTGCGCGCCAGCTCGGCGGAGCGCGACGCGTTGCACGCCAACGCTGCCTATCTGAAGGCGGGCCTGACCGGGCGCGGCCTGCCGCTAATGCCATCGCCCAGCCACATCGTGCCGGTGCGCGTCGGCGACCCGGTGCGCTGCAAGGCGCTCTGCGACCGGCTGATGGCGGAGTACGGCATCTATGTCCAGCCGATCAACTACCCGACCGTGCCGAAGGGGACGGAACGCATGCGCCTCACCCCCAGCCCGCAGCACACCAGGGCCGACATCGACCGGCTGGTGGATGCGCTCACCGCGCTGATGGGCTTAAACAGCGCGGTGGAAACGCAGGCGGCAGAGTAGGATCGTGGTCGGAACGCGGCGCCGATTGCCGCCTCCCTACACCACCTTCCAGTGCGCGAGGGAGTAGGGCGGGTCGTTGTCGGTGTGGTGTTCGAAGACCACCTCCACCTCAGAGCCGATCACCACGTCCTGATGGCGGTCGCCCAGCAGGTTGCCGATCATGCGGATGTTGTCCGCGTGGGGCAGCTCCACCAGCACGGTGATATAGGGCTCGCCCTCCAGCGCCTTGAGCGCCGGATGCACCGGGTGCCAGGCGCGTTCCCAGGAATAGATCCTGCCCTTGCCCTCGACCTCGACCCAGTCCAGGTCGAACGAGTTGCAATTGTGGCAGATCCATTCCGGGCCGAACTGGTGCTGGCCGCAGCCCTGGCATTTCTGCACCATGAGCTTTTCGGTCTTCAGCCCCTCCCAATAAGGCGCGGAGAGATTGTCGCTTTCCGGCACCGGCGCGGGCAGGCCTTCGGGCAGGTAGTATTTGCTTTCCTGGGTCATAGGGTGGCCTCCGAGCCGAATACGGAACTGGATACCGGCGTCACCATTGGGCCGGAGCAAACGAGAGAAATATCGACCTTGGGCACCTGCGCGGTCGAGGTGCCGCGCAACTGACGCACCGCCTCAATCGGCAGTTCGAGCCCGTGCATATAGCACTCGGCCAGATTGCCGCCGGAGGTGTTCAGCGGCATCTTGCCGGTGGGTGCTAACAGATTGTCGAGTTGCAGGAACTCGTTGCACTGATCCGCTTCGATCAGGCCGTGCTCGACTAGGCTCATCAGCACGCCGCCGGTGAAGTTCTCGTAGGACTGGACCACGTCCACGTCCTTTGGCCCGCAGCCGGCGTTCTCCCACAGGCGCGGCGCGACCGTGGTGAAGCTGCTGCTGCCATAGGTCGGGGCGTTGTGGGCCGGCGCGGCGCAACGGTGCTCGGACCCCTGAGAGGCACCCAGCAGGTAGGCCGGCTTGTGCGGCAGGTCCTTGGCGCGCTCCGCCGACATGAAGATCATCGCGGCGGCGCCGTCATTCTCCAGGCAGCAGTCGAACAGGCGGAAGGGTTCGACGATCCAGCGGGAGTTGTCGTATTTCTCTTCCGTCAGCGGGCGGCCATGCATGACGGCGCGCGGATTGGACTGGGCGTGGTGGTAGCTGGCCATGGAGATCGCGCGCAGGGCCGAGCGCTCGACGCCGTGGTCGTGCATGAAGCGCATGGCCTTCATGGCGTAGCGCTGACCGGGCGACATGATGCCGTAGGGGAAGACGAAGGCATTGTCGCCGTTGACGGTCTTGGCCGGAGCCGCCGCGCCGAAGCGCTGGAACTGACCCTGGGCGAGCGCCCGGAAGACGACGATGCAGTCGGCGTAGCCTGCGGCAATCGCCGCCGCTGCCGTGCCGATGGCGCCCGAGCCGCCACCGCCGCCGCCGCCCCACTGCATGACCGAGTATTTCAGATCCTTGGTGCCCAGCGCCGCCGCCAGCCGCGAGGGCTCGTTCCGGTCGTTGGAATAGGAGCAGAAACCGTCGATGTCCTTCGGGTCGATGCCGGCGTCTTTGGCCGCGTTCAGGATCGCCTTCAGGGCGAGCTTGAATTCGGGGTCGGGCGACTGCCCGTGCTTGTAGTAGGTGGTCTCGCCGACGCCGGCGACACACACTTGGCCTCTGATGTTTCGTGCCATGGGGGTTCCTCTTGTTTGGAGATCGTATTCTGTTCTGGGGTCGTATTCTGTTCTGGGGCCGTCTTCTGTTCTGGGGCCGTCTTCAGGCGCCCACGAACCTGGCGTCGCGCTTCTCGCGGAAGGCGGCGACGCCCTCGTCGTGGTCCTTGGTCAGGCTGGCCTTTTTCTGAAGGTCGGACTCCAACTGCATCTGCTCGGCATAGCTGTTTTCCAGGCCGGCCCAATAGAGCTGCCGGATCATGCCCAGCGAGGCCGGGCCATCCGCGAGACGCCGGGCAATCGCCATGCTCTCGTCCATGACCGCATTGTCGTCGACGCATTTGGTGATCATGCCCCACTCGGCGGCCTTTTCCGCAGGCAGACGTTCGGCCAGCATGGAGAGTTCCAGGGCCCTGTTCATGCCGATCAACCGCGGCAATATCCAGGACGAGCCGCCATCCGGCACCAGGCCGATGCGGGCAAACGCCTGGAGGAAGAAACCGGATTTCGCCATCACCTTGAAATCACAGGAAAGCGCCAGGCTCATCCCGATGCCGGCAGCGACGCCGTTGATGGCGGCGACGGTGGGGATCGGCAGTTCGCGCAGGCGGATCAAGGTCGGGTTGTACCATTCCTCCAGGTCGGTCTTGGCCTCACCGCGCAGTTCGGCTTCCCGGTCGCGCGCCGGCCGGTCCGGGTCGTTCAAATTCGCGCCGGAGGAGAAACCCCGGCCCGCCCCGGTGACGACCAGGCAGCGGGCGGAGCGGTCGGCGACCGCGGCATCCAGCCTGTCCAGCGCCTTGCCCACATCCTGGCGCAGGCGGTGGCCGAAAGCGTTCAGGGCTTCGGGATGGTTGAGCGTTAGCGTGGCAATGCCGTTGGAGACATCCAAAAGGGCGCGGGGTTCGGCCATGGCCGGTGTTCCTCGATGACTGCGATGGTTGTTGGCCGAAACTCTAAACGCGCCCGCGCCTGGCTGCCAGCCCTTCGCGAGATTTTGTCAGTCGCCGCCGTTCCAATGCTAGTGGTTCGATGCCGACAGACGGTACCCATCCGTTGGCTGAACCGAACCACCAGATTATCGAAACAGGGGGCCGATTCAAGAAACACTTGCCGTAGCAAGCGTTTCGATCGGGCCGCTGGACGGCCAGACCATCAGGGCGCCGTATCGAGGGCGCGTTGTCTCGCGCCTAACCCAGCACCTTGCCGGGGTTCATGATGTTCTTCGGGTCCAGGGCTGCCTTGACCGCGCGCATGACCTTCAGGTCGACCGGGTCCTTGTATGCGTGCATTTGCGGGATTTTGCGGCTGCCGACGCCGTGCTCGGCAGAAAAGCTGCCCTGGAAGCGTTTGACGCTGGCAAACATGGCGTCTTCCAGCTTCGCCACCGTCTCCGCATCGAAATAGGGTTTGCCGGGCGCCGGCGAGACGCTGACATGCAGGTTGCCGTCGCCGATATGGCCGAAGCCCATCGGGAAGCAATCCGGCACCACTTCCTTGCACGACTTGATGAAATCCTCGTGGAAGGCATCCACGTCGGAGAGTGCGACGCTCAGGTCGTGGCTGAGCTTCGGCCCCGACTGGCGGCCGGCCTCCGGCAGCATTTCGCGCAGGTCCCAGATTTGCTGGCTTTGCGCTTCGGATTGCGCGATGACCACGTCCAGGGCAAGGTCTTCCTCCAGCGCCTCGCCCAGGGTTTCCTCAATGGCGCGGTGGATGTCGACGATCTTGCTGGTCGCCGAGATTTCCAGGATCAGATACCACTCATAGGCGGTATCGAACGGGTCGCGGGTGCCGGGAATGTATTCGGTGACGATGTCGATATGGGTGCGGTGGATCAGTTCGCCTGCCGTCACCTGGTCGCCGGTCGCCGCGCGCATCTTGTTCAGCAGCGCCAGCCCGGTCTTCATGTCCTTGACGGCGCAGATGGCGGTGCCCTTGTCGACGAAGCCCGGATAGATTTTCAGGGTCGCTGCCGTGATCACACCCAGCGTGCCTTCCGCACCGATAAAATAGTGTTTCAGGTCATAGCCGGTATTGTCTTTCTTCAACCGTTTCAGGCCACGATAAATCTCGCCATCCGGCAGCACCACCTCCAGGCCCAGCACCTGGTCGCGGGTGTTGCCGAACTTCAGCACGTTCACGCCGCCCGCATTGGTGGAGATGTTGCCGCCGATCATGCAGGAGCCCTGGGCGCCGAGGCTGAGCGGAAAGAAGCAGCCCGCCTCCCGGGCCGCCAGTTGCACGTTCTGAAGAACGACGCCGGCTTCCACCGTCATGGTCATGCCTTCGGTGTCGATATTGCGCACCCGGTTCATGCGCTCCAGCGAGAGCACGACGGTCTGGCTGTTCGGCCAGGGGGTGCCGCCGCCGCAAAGCCCGGTATGGCCGCCCTGGGGCACGATGCCGATGCCATGCTCGTTGCAGTATTTCACCACCGCCGCGACCTCTTCCACCGTCGATGGCTTGGCGACGCCGATGCAGGAGCCGGAGAATTTGGTGCTCCAGTCCATGGTGTAACGCTCGGTCGGCTCCGACCAGCCGGAGGAGCCGAGTCGCTTTGCAAGCGGTTCGAGAATGCTGGGCGTGCCGTCTGGCATGGGGGCGTTCTTCCAGGGAGAGGTTCCGACAGATTGGGTCAAAGGATAGCAGAGCAGCGCGCCATCGCCAGCGCTTCGTTGCGGGAGGCGTTGACCGGGGGGCGTTGACCGGGGGGCGGGCTTGCAGCACTCTTCCGGCCTCAACCCAAAACCGGAGGAACGTCCCGAAATGGCATTCTACGAACTGCGTCAGTACAAGGTGAAGCCCGGCAAGCTCGACGAGTGGGTGAAGATCATGGAGGAGGAGATCATCCCCTTCCAGGTCTCCAAGGGCATGGTGATCTGCGGCTCCTTCCGCGGCGAGACCGACGAGAGCTGCTATGTCTGGCTGCGCCGTTTCGAAAGCGAGGAGCAGCGGGAAGCGCTCTACAAGGCGGTCTATGAGACCGACTACTGGAAGAACGAGATGGCGCCACGCGTGCCGGACTATCTGATCCGCGAAGAAAACGTCGTCCAGCGCATCCTGCCGACGCCGAAATCCACGGTGGCCTGATCGGGCGCCCCCGAACCGCCATCCATCGGGAGTGGCCGCAGGCCACGTGGCGAACCAGGCATCCCCGCCGGCGAGGCAGACGGCCCGCTCCCGCGACGATGTCGAATGCTTCATCGGGGCCTGCACCCGGAACGGCGGCGGCAGGGACTATGGCCGGCTGGAGTTCGCGGCGCTGATGCGGAAGATGGACAAGATCGACACCGGCTATCGGGAGTGACCCCGGCCGGGATGTCCAATTTTCCGTGCCGGATTTCACATGCCGGCCGGCCCCTGTTTGCAGCAGGATACAAGCCCGCTTCCCAACCGGGGGGCGGGCAACTGCATTGTGGGAACGACCGATGACCCGAATTCTCACCGCGGCCCTGGCCGCTTGCCTGAGCCTTGCCGCCGCGTCCGCCAACGCTGTCCTGCTGGCGGGCAACGATCCGGTGTTCGGCGCCAATGCCGTCACCCGCGATACCGCGACCGGGCTGGAGTGGCTGAACCTGACCTTCAGCACCAACAGAGGGGTGGACGAGGTGCAGGCCGGGCTTGGACCCGGAGGCATGTTCGCGGGCTGGCGCTACGCCACCCGTGACGAGGTTTGCGCGCTGGGCGACGGCCATTTCGGATTGACCGATTGCGACACGTTCAGCTTTACCCCGCTGAACGTCGCTGCGGCCCAGACCTTTATCAACCTGCTGGGGCCGACGGCGGTGGATGCGCTGAGCGGCGGCCTGCATCTGGAAGGCTATCTGCAACCGGATGCATTCCCGGTGGGCGAGGCCTATGTGGCGCAACTGGTGCAGGGCAATCCGGGGATGGGCGCGCCGTTTGCCGAGGGCGACCTGCAACTGATCGTGGCGCTCTCCGCCCTGGGGCCGTTCGACGAGCGCGGCAGCTTCCTGGTGCGTGCCGATGCGCCGGCAGCCCTGGCGCTGTTGGCCGCGCCGGTGCTGTTGCTGGCAGCCCGCCGGCAGCGGGCGCCAGGCCCGATGAGGTGACCGGACAAGGCCCCGGCTCCTTGCGCGGGATTGCCGTTGCAGCGCTGCCGTCAGGCCGGCGGCGCGACGGTCAAGCGGCCGGTGACGCCGAACTTGTCGATCAGGCCCTGCACGGTGCCGTCGGCCTTTTTCTTCTCGACAAAGTCCGAGAGCAGCTTGAACCCGGCCTCGCGGCCTTTTTTGGTGCAACTGGCCTGTTGCACCGCCGTGAAGCGGTCGGGCAGCAAACGGGCGCCCGGCACCTTTTTCACGTCGTCGATCAGGCGCGGGCGCAGGCCGGCCAGCGCATCCATATTCTGCTCCACGAACAGGTTGAACGAGCCGTCCAGGCCGGTGGCGCGGTGCAGATCGGCATTCTTGATGTTGCGCTCCAGCCAGAGGTCGTAGGCGGCCCGGCCGGCCACCGCGATGCTGACGCCCGGGGCATCGACCTCGGCGCATGTCTCGAAGGGCGAGCCCTCGCGCACCATATAGGTCGCTTCGATCTCCACATAGGCGGCAGTGAAGTTCACATAGGTGGCGCGTTGTGGTTCGGCGCCGACAAAGCCCACGTCCCAGATATCGTCGGCCGAGGAGTCTGCCAATGCGCCCGGGTTCGGGTAGGGGTGGTATTCGACCGGCACGCCCAGCAGGTCCGCGAACAGGGCGGCCATCGACGGTGCCACGCCTTCCGGGTCGCCGGCGGCGGTCTTGCCGGTCACCAGCAGGAAGTTGCTCATGTTGATGGCAGCGCGCAGCGTACCGGTGGGAGCCATTTCGGCGGCGAGGGGGTGGGCCATGGCAGACGCGTTTCCTGTGTTGTCTTCGAAGGAACAGGCCCGCAGTTAACCCGTTTCAGCCGACGGCGGCAAGCGATGCGGCATCCTTCGGCGAGCGTTCGCTGACGACCGGCGGGTAGATCTCGTCCAGCGGGCGCGAGCGGCCGTCCGGGCAGACCATGCGGCAATGGTGACGCGTCAGTTGCCGCGGCTCGCAGACACCGCAGGAATGGGCGATAACGCCGATCTCGTGGTGCATGTGCTCGGCATAGCGGGCGACGCGCTCGGCCTTGTCCACCGGGTCCAGGCCCTTTTGCAGGCGCGGATTGTGGGTGGTGACGCCGGTCGGACAGGTGTTCTTGTTGCATTGCAGCGCCTGGATGCAGCCGAGCGCGAACATGTAGCCCCGCGCCGACTGCACGAAATCGGCACCGACGCAGATCGCCCAGGCGGCCTCTGCCGGGGTGATCAGCTTGCCGCTGGCAATGATGCGGGTCCGGTCCTTCAAGCCGGCGCGGTCGCGCAGATCGACCACCATGGGCAGGCTTTCGCGGATCGGCAGGCCGACATAATCCATCAGGCTCATGGGCGCCGCACCGGTGCCGCCGTCGCCGCTGTCGACGGTAATGAAGTCCGGCGCGCTCATAATGCTGCGGCGCTGCACCTCCAGGAACAACTCCTCCAGCCAGTCATAGGAACCGATCACCGCCTTGAAGCCGACCGGCTTGCCGGTGACTTCGCGGATATGGCCCAGCATGGTCAGCAGGTCAGCGGCGTTGGCGACTTCCGGATGGCGGTTCGGGCTGATGGAATCCTGGCCTTCGGGGATGCCGCGGATCTGGGCGATTTCCGGGGTGACCTTGCTGCCGGGCAGAATGCCGCCCTTGCCGGGCTTGGCCCCCTGGCTGAGCTTGAGCTCGAACATGCGCACCTGCTCGTGCTGAGCCACCGCCCGCAGTTTCTCGTCCGAGAGCCGTCCGTCGTCATCGCGCACACCGTATTTGGCAGTGCCGATCTGGAAGACCACGTCGCAGCCACCCTCCAGATGGTAGGACGACAGGCCGCCTTCGCCGGTGTTGAGCCAGATGCCCGCCTTGCGCGCGCCTTTCGAGAGCGCCCTGGCCGCCGGCTTCGAGATCGCGCCATAGCTCATGCCGGAAATGTTGAAAATGGCCGCGGTGCGGAAGGGGTGCCGGCAGAACGGCCCGATCTCCACCATGCCCGCCGGTGCCGCGTCGCGGTCCAGCGGCGGGTAGGCCGCGTTGGCGAACAGCAGCGTGCCGTTCGGGCGCAAGTCGCGGGTGGAGCCGAAGGCCAGGGTGGTGTCCACCCCCTTGGCCGCGCGGTAGACATAGGACCGCTCCGCCCGGTTGAATGGCATTTCCTCGCGGTCCTGGGCGAAGAAATACTGGCGGAAAAACTCGCCGATATGCTCAAAGAAATAGCGCATCCGGCCGATGACCGGAAAATTGCGCCGGACCGCGTGTTTGGTCTGGCTGATGTCGATGATGTACAGGGAGACGACCGCGACGGCCACCAGGCCGATCGCAAAAATAAAGATCGCTGCCATGATCTGAACGATCGATAACAGCAGGCTCATATCCATCATATTGCCCTCCGATTGCGGGCCGATCCGTGGATGGTCCCCGCACACTCTCGTCTGGTCGGTATCGCCACAGAGGCTACACTACAGACTTCTAAGAATTATGAAACCGCACCGCGATCCGACCGGCCGAAGGAGCCGCCCCGCATGTCCGCAGACGGCCCCCGGCTTTACTATGGCTGGGTCATCGTCGCCCTGGCCTTTCTGGCGCTGACCGCGTCCTATGGCCTGTTGTTCGCCTATACGGTGTTCGTGCCGCATCTGGCGGCCGATCTGGGGTTGGGCCGCGCTGCGGTGGCCGCGCCGTTCTCGGTCTGCGTGGCGGTGTATTCGACGCTGAGCCTCGTCACCGGCCGCCTGACCGACCGGGTCGGCCCGCGGCGGGTCATGTTGGCGGGCGGGCTGGCGCTGGCCGGCGGCTTTGCCGTGATCGCCGCCGCCGACTCGCTGCCGCTGCTCTTTCTCGGCATGGGCGCGGTCACCGGCGCCGGCATGAGCGCCGCCTATATCCCAACGTCGGCCACCGTGGTGCGCTGGTTCCTGGCGCGGCGCGGGTTGGCGCTGGCGCTGGCCAGCATGGGGCTCAGCGCCTCCATGGCGGCGGGTCCGTTCGCTGCCGTCGCCGCCATCGCGGCGCTCGGCTGGCGCGAGGCGGCCTTGACGCTGGGCCTGATCGGCGGCGGCGCGGTGGCGCTCTGCGCGCTCGGCATGCGGCGCGATCCGGGCACGGGCTTTGCCGACACGGTGCGCCATGGCGTCGTGATGGCGGAAGAGCCGTCGCTCACCTTTGCCGAGGCAAGGCGGACGGCCAGCTATTGGGTGCTGGCGAGCGTGTTCGTGGTGACCTGGGCGATCATGTTCTTCCCCTACGCCCATTTGGCAAGCCTGCCGGCGGAGTTCGGCCATGCCGCCCACCATGGCGCGGGTCTGATCGGCTGCCTCGGCGCCGGCGGCCTGATCGGGCGGCCCGCCGCCGGCTGGTTCGCCGACCGCGCCGGCCCGCGCGCGGCGCTCGCCGCTGTCATCGCCATCCAGGCTGTGGCCTGCGCCGTGTTTGTCGGGGCAGAGGCGCTGTGGCTGCTGTATTGCGCCTCCGCCCTGTTCGGCGTTGGCGCGACCGCAGGCGTCACCCTGTTTCCCGCCATGGTCGGCAGCCTGTTCGGGCGGGTCCATGTGGGGGCCATTTCCGGGTCGATCTTTGCCATTGGCGGCCTGGCGGGTGCGACCGGGCCGCTGGCGGCCGGCTATATCCGCGACGTGACCGGCACCTACACCCTGGCCTTCGCCATCGGCGTCGCCGGCAATCTGCTGGCGGTGCTGCTGGTGACCAGGTTGCGGCCACAGGCGGGTTGAGCCGGGGCGGGGAAGGGCGGTTGCGAACGCCTCGCTCTTGCTTTTCGGCGCCGCTTTCGCTCCTATGTCGCGCCATTTCTCTGGGAGCCCTCCATGCCCTCCGCACTCAAGACCATCCCCCATTCCTCGCACTGGGGGGCGTTCAACGCCATTGTCCGCGACGGTCGGGTCATCGACGCCCTACCCATAGCGGGCGACCCCGACCCCTCGCCGATGCTGGCGGCGATCCCGGGCATGGTGCACGGCAAATCACGTATCGGCCGCCCGATGGTGCGCGAGGGCTGGCTGAGGCACCGCGACCGCAACCGCGGCGCCGACCGCTTTGTCGAGGTCTCCTGGGACCAGGCGCTGGACCTGGTCGCCGGCGAACTGAAGCGCGTGAAGGCGGAACACGGCAACGAGTCCATCTTCGCCGGCTCCTATGGCTGGTCGTCTGCCGGGCGGTTCCATCACGCCAAGAGCCAGCTGGGCCGGTTCATGAACACGTTCGGCGGCTACACCACCCAGAAATACAATTACAGCTATGCCGCCGCCCTGGCGCTGCTGCCGCACGTTTGCGGCACCGCCCAGCCCAGCGAAGGGCCGATCACTTCCTATGAGACCATCGTTGCCGAGACGCGGCAGATGGTGTGCTTCGGCGGGCTCTCGATGAAAAACACCCAGCTCGATTCCGGCGGCCTCGCCCGGCACGAGACCGCGGACTGGCTGAAAAAGGCCGCGGCAGCCGGCGTGCGCTTCGTCATCGTCAGCCCGATCCGTGACGACATCCCCCCCTTTCTCGACGCGGCCGGCGTTGCCGAGTGGATCCCGATCCGCCCGAACACCGACACCGCCATGATGTTGGCCATGACCTATGTCCTGGCCAGCGAAGGCCTGGCCGACGAAGCCTTCCTGGCGAGCCACTGCGTCGGCTGGCCCCAATACCGCGCCTATCTGCTGGGCGAGAGCGACGGCCAGCCGAAAACCCCCGCCTGGGCCGAAGCGATCTGCGGTGTCCCGGCCGACCGCATCGCCAGCCTCGCCCGCGAGAGCGCCGGCCTGCGCACCATGCTGTCGTCGGCCTGGTCGCTGCAACGCGCCGACCATGGCGAGCAGCCGTTCTGGGCGCTGGTGGCGCTCGCCGCCGCCCTCGGCCAGATCGGCCTGCCGGGCGGCGGCTTCGGCTTTGGCTATGCCTGTGTCAGCGGCCAGGGCGTGCCACGCAACCCGGTCCCTGCGCCGACGCTCTCGACGTTGAAAAACCCGACCGGCAGTTTCATCCCCGTCGCCCGCATCGCCGATATGCTGCTGGACCCCGGCGGGCGGTACGAATACGACGGCGAGGTGCGCACATATCCGGACACGCGCCTGGTCTATTGGTGCGGCGGCAATCCGTTTCACCACCACCAGGACCTGAACCGCCTCGCCCGCGCCTTCTGCCAGCCGGAATGCGTCGTGGTGCACGAGCCGTTCTGGACCGCCACCGCCCGCCACGCCGACATCGTCCTGCCGGCCACGACGACGCTGGAACGCAACGACATCTGCGCCGGCAAGCGCGACCGCACCTGGGTTGCCATGCATCAGGCGGTCGAGCCCGTGGGCCAGTCCCGCAACGACCACGCGATTTTCTGCGGCCTCGCCGAACGCCTCGGCACGCTGGAGGCCTTCACCGAGGGGCGGGACGAAATGGGCTGGCTGCGCCACATGTATGCCAGCGCAGAAGACACCGCCGCCGCCCGCGGCATCGCCCTGCCGACCTTCGACGAATTCTGGGAACAGGGCGAGGTCGACATTCCGATCCCAACCAAGCCGCTGGTGCTGTTCGAAGATTTCCGCAACGACCCCGAGGGCGCGGCGCTCAAAACCCCCTCCGGCAAGATCGAGATTTTCTCGGAAACCATCGCCGGCTTCGGCTATGACGATTGCCCCGGCCATCCGGTCTGGTTCGAGCCGCACGAATGGCTGGGTCGCGTCAAGGAAGTGGCGGCGCACCCGCTGCACCTGATCTCGAACCAGCCCCGCACCCGCCTGCACGGCCAGAACGATCCCGAAGGCCCGAGCAAGGCCAGCAAGATCAAGGGCCGCGAGCCGATCTGGCTGCACCCGCGCGATGCGGCGCTGCGGGATATCGGCCACGGCGACATCGTCCGTGTCTTCAACCAGCGGGGCGAGGTGCTGGCCGGCGCGGTCATCACCGACCGCGTCACGCCGGGCGTCGTGCAGCTCGCCACCGGCGCCTGGTACGATCCGACCGAGCCCGGCGGCCTCGACAAGCACGGCAATGCCAATGTGTTGACCCGCGACCAGGGCACGTCGCGCCTGGGCCAGGGGCCGAGCAGCCACTCGGCGCTGGTGGAGGTGGAGCGCTATCTGGGAAACCTGCCGCCGATCACCGCCTGGCAGGCGACCGAGGGCTCAGACTAAGCGCGGCCCGGGCTGCGGCAATGGCCTCTCGCTCGGTGACGGCTCAGGGGGCTTGGCGGAAACCAGACGAACGAGGAACAGAAATGAAAGTCGGAATTGTCGGTGCGGGCGCCATGGGCTCGGTCTACGGGGCGTTGATGGCGACTGCGGGCCATGAGGTTTGGATGTTCGACAAATGGCAGGCGCATGTCGATGCCATGCGGACGAAAGGACTGCGGGTCGAGGGCGTCTCCGGCGACCGCACCGTGGCGGTCAATGCCACCACGCAGGCGGCGGAGGCCGGTCCTTGCGGCTTGGTCATCGTCGCGACCAAGGGGCATGACACCGATGCCGCGGTGGCCGGCGCCCGGGCCATGATCGGGCCGGAAACCGCGGTGCTGTCGCTGCAGAACGGCCTCGGCAATGTCGAGAAGATCCAGGCGCTGCTCGGCGGCCACGAGGGCGGCGTGCTGGCCGGCATCGCCGGCGGCTTCGGCGCCAGCATGGTCGGTCCCGGCCACGCCCATCACAATGGCATGTCCGCGATCAACATTGCGGAAGCCGGCGGCGGCCTAACCGACCGGCTGGAGCGCGTCCGGCAGGTCTGGACCTCTTCCGGCTTCAACTGCGAGACGTTCGAGGACATCTGGCCGGTGGTCTGGAGCAAGCTGAACGCCAACATCGCGGTCAGCGCCACCTGCTCTCTCTTCGGCCTGCGCACCGGCGAGGTGACGCAAAACCCGCACGCCTGGGAACTCTCGAAGGCTTGCGTGCTGGAAACCTCGGCGGTGGCGGCGGCGAAGGGCATCACGCTGCTCTATGACGACCCGGTGCAGTGGGTCAGCGACTTCATCGCGAAAATGCCGCTTGCCCGGCCCAGCATGTATCAAGACGTGATGGCGGGCCGCCGCTCCGAGATCGATACCATCCATGGCGGCGTCGTGGCCGAGGGCCAGACGCTGGGCGTGCCCACCCCCACCTGCGCCTTCATGGTGACGGCGGTGCGCGCCCTGCAGGAGAAAGCCCGCCAGCAGGGCGACGCCTACCGCGCCAGTTGACCTGGCGGTTGCCGGGCACGGCCAGAGCCGGCCGCTCCACACCGGGCCACAACGACGACGGGCCACTCCTTGATGGAGCGGCCCGTATTGGAGCGGCCGGTCTTGTATCCGCCGCAGGCGGTGGTCAGGCGGCCTCGTCGGTCGCTTCGACCTGACCGGCCTCGCCGGCGTTGTCTTCATCGTCGGTCGAATCATCGTCGGCCGAATCATCGTCGTCGGCTGCTGCTGCTGCCTGGGCGGCGGTGGAGGCGGCGCTCAGGATGGCTTCCAGCTTTTCCTGTGCCTGTTCCTCGTCGGTGCGATCGACCGCGGCCAGTTCACGGGTCAGGCGTTCCAGTGCCGCCTGGTAGATCTGGCGCTCGCTGTAGGACTGGTCCGGCTGTTCGGAATTGCGGTAAAGGTCGCGCACCACCTCCGCCACCTGCACCAGGCTGCCGGAGTTGATCTTCGCTTCGTATTCCTGGGCGCGGCGGCTCCACATGGTGCGTTTGATCCGCACCCGGCCTCTCAGGGTCTTGAGCGCATCGCCCATGTCCTTTTTGGAGGACAAGCCGCGCAGGCCTGCGGCGCCGACCTTGGTGAGCGGGATGCGGAGCGTCATCTTCTCCTTCTCGAACTCGATCACCAGCATTTCCAGCTCGAAACCGGCGACCGTGCGGGTCTCTATATCGGTGACCTGGCCCAAGCCGTGCGCCGGATAGACCACATAATCACCGGGCTGGAACTTTGCCTGTTTTGCCATGTATTCGACCTCTTTCCCTCAGATGCCGTGAGGTTTGGACCGCGCTGCGGAATGTTCAGGACGCAACGAATGCGGGGCAGGCCACTGCTAGCACAGCCCGAAACGGCAGTCCGAACAGCCCAATCACACAGCGCAACCCCACCGCCCCTCGGGAGCAACCCCCGATTGCCGCAGGTGTTATCGCTGATCCGACCCGGCCCTCTACCGCCACATCCGACACGACCGAAAAAGGCGCCACCGAAACCGCCCCCGGGCGCTTCTTCCTGTCATGCAACTGCAATATAGCATAAAAATCAGGCGATTCCCATGGCCGAGGCGGTGAATTTGGGCAATATCCGCCATTCGTTGCGCGTTTTCCCGCACGAGTGCCAGCGAATCCGAGGGGATGCCGGCACCGCTACGCGAAACGTCACAGGGGGGGGCAGGGGCCAGGGGGGAGGGGTCAGGCGGCGGGCAACGGCCTGCCGTCGCTCAGGGCTCGCCCGGCGAAGGGTCGAAATGCTCTTTGAACTTGTTCGGCACGCCGGCCCATTTTTCCGCATCGGCCGGCGGCTCCCCCTTGCGGGTGATGTTCGGCCACTGTTCGGAGTATTCGCGGTTGAACTCCACCCATTCCTCCGCGCCCGGTTCGGTATCCGGCTTGATCGCGTCCACCGGGCATTCCGGCTCGCAGACGCCGCAGTCGATGCATTCGTCCGGATGGATCACCAGCATGTTGGCGCCCACATAGAAGCAATCGACGGGGCAAACCTCGACGCAGTCCATGTGTTTGCACTTAATGCAGTCTTCGTTGACGATATAGGTCATGGGCGGGCTCCTGGCGCGACTTGCCCCGGCGCGCGCAGGCAGGCGGTATCGAGGCAATTCGGGAAGGACGATTGTCTATCCGTTCTGTGTGCCAAATTCAATGGGCGGGCACCAGTTCCTCGTACAAAAGCCGCGCTTCTGTCGCAGGCCCGCGGCGCACGCCCATCGCCACCACCCGCACCACCGCGACGCTGCCGCCGCGCGGCAGGGTCAGCACATCGCCCGGCTTCAGCTCATAGCTGGGTTTGCGCACCGGCCGGCGGTTTACCCGCACCCGGCCCTTGCCGACCAGTTCGACGGCGACAGACCGGGTCTTGCAGAAGCGCGCATGCACCAGCCATTTGTCGATGCGCAGGCGGGCGGACGGGTCGTGTTCCACGGGTGCGGGTTCCCTCAGGAGGCCGCCGCCAGTGCCTCGCGCAGGCCGGCGAAGGGAGAATCGGGATTGGCCGCCGGCTCCGGGCGCGGCCCTGGCGCCGCCGGCAGCCGGCGTTTTGGCTTGGTCTTGGCCTTGGGTGGTGCGGGCCCTGGCGCTGGTGCTTCGGCAGCCGGCGCTGGGCGCGCGGCCTTGGCGCGGCGCGCCTTGCGGGCATAGAGCGCCACGCCGCCCTCCGTGGTCCGGCCGGTCGGGAAGAAACGCAGACGGCGGAGCAGGTCCGGTACCGCCTCTTCCGGCACGCCGGCGGCGGCGGCCAGCTCTGCGGAAACGCTCAGCCCTTCCGCCCCGCGCGCAGCCTTGTGGGCGGCGGCGGCAAACATCTCCCAGCGGTCGATGCGGATGGCATAGCGGCCCGCCATTGTGTAACCGAGCACGCGATACCAGCCGGCATCGGCATCGCCGTCGACCGGCAGCGCGGGCAGCCGTTCGGGCGGCGGGGCTTCGCCGCCGTGATACAGCCGCCAGAGCACAAGGCGCCAGCGGTTGGACGGCCCGCGCAGCATTTGCGGCAGAAACAGGTGCTCGCGGCCGATGCGCAGGCCCTGGGCGCCCAGCGCCTTGCGCTCCGCCTTGGCAAGCGCCGCCAGGGGCTCGCGCACGCTTTGGCGCGCTAGAACGCCGGCGCCTTCGGCAAGGCGGAAGCCGAGGGCGCGCAGCGCGGCCGAGCCCTCCAGCCCCTGCAAACGCAGCAGCGGGCCCAGCCGGCGCTCCACCTCGCAGTCGAGCCATTCCTGCAGCCTGGCGCGCAGCGCGTGGCGGTGCCGGCTGTCGAGCAGCGCGCTTGCTAGCGGCTCCACCCGTGGCTTCAGCCAGTCCGAGCCCTTGATCAAAGCGCCAAGCGGCTCGCCGCCCCAGGCAATGCGGCCGTCCTCGGAAAGCCGGAAATCCCGGTGGTCGGCCTGGGCGACCTGGGCAACGCGGCCCTCTACCTCCTGACGCAGCACGCGGTTGGCGGCGTTCAGCAGGGCGCGGCCATCCTCGCCGCGGTCGGCGGCGTCGGCCGTGAAGCGGAAGCCGGAGAGCGTGCCGACGGTCTCGCCCTCCACCACCACTTCGCCGCTGGCATTGACGCCGCCGACCAACTCGTCGCCCTCGGCCAGGCGCCGGACCAGCACGGCGGTGCGGCGGTCGACAAAGCGCTGGGTGAGCCGTTCGTGCAGCGCGTCGGAGAGCCGGTCCTCGATCGCCAGCGCCTGCTCCTGCCAGTGCACCGGGTCGTCGAGCCAGCCGGTGCGGTGGCTGATATAGGTCCAGACGCGCGTGCCGGCGATCCGCGCCATCAGCGTGTCGATATCGCCGTCGGTGCGCTCCAGCCGGCGGATATGGCCCGATACCCAGTCGGCCGGCAGCCGGCCCTCGCCCTGCGAGCGGAAGCCGTAAATGCGGGCGAGCAGGCGGGTGTGCGAGTCGGTCAGGGTCTTGGAGAAGTCCGGCACCTGACAGACATCCCAAAGCAGTTCGACCGCCCGCCTGCCGACCGCCCGCTTCGCCACATCCGTCATCTGCGCCAGCGATTCAAGCGTGCGGTGGTCGTCGGCGCGGCGGGTGCGGCGCAAAAAGGGATAGGGCGGCTTCTCGTCCAGGGTGCGCAGCAGGCCCTGAATGCTGCGGAAATCCAGGGCGCTGTTGCGCCACATCAGCGTGCGCAGCGTGTCGAACTCGTGGCTTTCGACCCGCTGCACCAGCTCTTCGTCCATGCCCTCCAGGCCGGCGGTGGTGCCGAACGTGCCGTCGGACATGTGCCGCCCGGCCCGCCCGGCGATCTGGCCGACCTCGCCCGGCAACAGGTCGCGCCGGCGGTTGCCATCGTATTTGGCCAGCGAGGAAAACGCCACATGGCGGACGTCCATGTTCAGGCCCATGCCGATGGCATCGGTCGCGACCAGGTAATCGACCTCGCCCGCCTGATACATGCCGACCTGGGCGTTGCGGGCCCGGGGGCTGAGTGCGCCCAGCACCACGGCGGTGCCGCCGCGCTGCCGGCGCACCAGTTCCGCCAGGCGATAGACCTCCGAGGCGGAAAACGCGACGATGGCGGAGCGTGGCGGCAGCCGCGTCACCTTGCGGTGGCCGGCATGGGAGAGGGTGGAAAAGCGCGGCCTTGTGATGAACTCGCACTCCGGCACCAGCTTGCGGATCAGCCAGCGCACGGTCTCGGACCCGAGAAACATGGTCTCGACCCGGCCGCGGGCAGAGAGCAGGCGCTCGGTAAAAATATGGCCGCGTTCGGCGTCCGCGGCCATTTGGATCTCGTCAACGGCCAGGAAGTCCACGTCCAGGTCGAGCGGCATGCTTTCCACGGTGCAGACATAATAGCGGGGCCGGGGCGGGATGATTTTTTCCTCGCCGGTCACCAGCGCGACCTGGTTGGCGCCCTTCACCTTGACGATCTTGTCGTAGTTCTCGCGCGCCAGCAGGCGCAGCGGGAAGCCGATCATGCCATTGGCATGGCCCAGCATACGGTCGACCGCCAGATGGGTCTTGCCGGTGTTGGTCGGACCGAGGACAGCCAGAACCCGGCGCTCGCCCGGCGCCAGGCGGTGGTGGTACTCGTCGGTGGGCCGCCCAGGGTTGGGGCTATCCATCGGCGTCTCCCGCGGGTGTCTTCGACTTGTGCATCCATAGCCGAGATTCCGTGACAAAGAAATCCTATCGCTCACATGGGGCGCCGGGCCTGCCGGCACCAGCCATATCGCGCCGCGCTCACGCACCGCTCACGGTTCTCTGCCGGCAAATTTATGGGAAAGGCGGCGGCCAGGGGCTTCCCAGGGTGCAATCCAGGCCCAGAATCCTATATTATGGACAAAATCAAGGTTGAAACGACTCTTTCTGGGAGCCCGCCCGGCCATGCCGCGACAATCCGTTTTGATGATCGACGACGACGATACGCTGCGCGAATCGCTGGCCGAACAATTGCGCCTGCACGAGGATTTCGACATCGTCCAGGCCCAGACCGCTGGCGAGGGGTTGGAAAAGGCCGGCCAGCAGCATTTCGACGCCATCCTGCTGGATGTCGGTCTGCCGGACATGGATGGCCGGGATGCCTGCCGGGTGTTGCGCCGCAACGGCGTCGCCTGCCCGATCCTGATGCTGACCGCCGCCGATGGCGATGCCGACACCATCCTGGGGCTCGATTCCGGTGCCAACGACTATATTACCAAGCCCTTTCGCCTCGGCGTGCTGCTGGCCCGCCTGCGCGCCCATCTGCGCCAGCACGCCCAGAGCGAGGATGCGGTCTTCGCCATCGGCCCCTACAGCTTTCGCCCGTCGGCCAAACTGCTGGTCGAGACCGAGACCGAGCGCAAGGTGCGGCTGACGGAAAAGGAAACGGCAATCCTGAAATTCCTGTACCGCGCCGGCCAGCGCGTGATCGACCGCGAAACCCTGCTGCACGAGGTCTGGGGCTACAATCCCGGCGTGACCACGCACACGCTGGAAACCCATGTCTACCGCCTGCGTCAGAAGATCGAGCCCGACCCTTCCGCCGCGCGGATTCTGGTGACGGAAAGCGGCGGCTACAAACTTATACCGTAAACGCGAGTGTGATCCGGATCACAGAAACTCCAGTCCTCGTCTTGGCTTGATCACGGTTCACCAGTATATGGGGAGGACGAGACGAAAGGCCGAACCCTGGTGAGCGACACTTCAACAGAGAGAACGGACGATACGTCCTTTATCGTCCGTTTCTGGGGCGTGCGCGGCAGCGTGCCCACTCCGGGGCCGGACACCGTGCGTTACGGCGGTAACACCTCGTGTGTGGAGGTGTTGTGCGGCGGGCGGCGGCTGATCATCGACGGCGGCACCGGCCTGCGTGTCCTTGGCCAGAAAATGGCGAAAGAGGGCCGGGTTCAGGCGGATATCCTGCTCTCCCACACTCATTTGGATCATATCGAGGGCTTCCCCTTCTTCGTCCCGGCCTTTGTTTCCGGCAACCAGTTCCGCATCTGGGCCGGCCATTTGCTGCCCGCCGCCACGCTGGAAGAGACCCTCGGCCGGTTGATGTCGGCGCCGCTGTTCCCGGTGCCGCTGGAGGCGTTCGGCCCGCAGGTGGAGTATATCGATTTTCGCGCCGGCGACCGGCTGGTGCTGAGCAACCGCTTGACCGCCCGTACCGCCATGCTCGACCACCCGAACGATGCGGTCGGCTATCGCATCGAGTTCGAGGGCCGCTCGGTCTGCTACATTTCCGATACCGCGCACAGGCCTGGCGAAACCAACCGGAACATTGTCGGCCTGATCGAGGGTGCCGACCTGGTGATCTACGATTCCATGTTCAATGAAAGCGAGTTCGCCCAGCGCCCGCACTGGGGCCATTCTACCTGGGAGGAGGCGATCCGCCTGGCCGAGCTTGCGCACGTGAAGCGCGTTGCCCTGTTCCATCACGATCCGGCCCGCACCGACGACGACCTGGACGAACTGGGCCGGATCGCCGACGCCCGCCATCCCGGCACCTTCGTCGCCCGCGAGGGCCAGACGCTGGCGCTGTAGGCAGAGGGCCGGCGAAAGCGCAGGGGCCAGGGCAGGCCGCGCGCGAACGGCCCCCGCCCGAAGCGGGCGCCGTTCAGCCCAGCGCATCCCATTTCTGCCCGATCACGTCGAGCGAGACGAAATCCTTTAGCGCCCCCCGGCCCACCGGGCCGAAATTGCCCATGGGATAGCCGATCGGGATGATGGCATAGGACAGCCAGCCCTCGGGAATCTTCAGCGCCTTCTCGGTCTCCTCGGCATAGATCAGGTGCCGCGTCGTCAGGTTCGCACCCAGGCCCAGCGCCCGGCAGGACAGCAGAATATTCTGCACCGCCGGATAGATCGACGCGCCGGCCATGCGGCTCGGCAGGCCGCCGCCATCCTTCAGGCAGCAGACGATCCAAACCGGCGCCTCGTGGAAATGGTCGGTCAGATATTCCACGGCCAGGTGCTGGCGGTGGTATTTCTCCGCATCGGAACCGGGTGGCGGCGCGCTGGTGGCGTAGCGCGGGCCGATGACCTCATCGAGCGCCTTCTTGTACCAGACCTGGACTTTCTTCTTCATCTCCACGTCCTTGACGACGACGAAGTGCCAGGGCTGGTTGTTGCCGCCGCTGGGGGCCCGAATGGCTGCGTCCAGGACTTTCACCACCAGCTCGTCCGGCACCGGGTCCGGCTTCAGCCGGCGCATGGCACGCATGGTGTGCATGATGTCGAACAGGTTCTGGCTCGAAAGGTCGATCGGGGCGTTGGCCATTGGGTTCCTCCGAGGGGTTGGTGTCGCCGCCCGTGAGTATCATGTCCGCCAGGCTTGGCAAACCGGCTGGGAATGGCGTTGAATGGCGTTGAACGGCGGGCGACAACCGCCACCACGCGCCTGACCGAGGACCTGCCCCATGCCGCTGCCGCTTTCCGCCGACGTTACCTTCGGCCTGCACTCGCAGATGCCGACCGTCGCCGACACCCGCAAGCTGGTGCGCGCGGCGGAGGCGGGGGGCTTTTCCGCCCTCGCCGTCGGCGACCATCTGGCCTTCGCGCTGCCGATCCTCGATCCCTTCGTGCAGTTGGCGCAGGTGGTGGCCCTGTCGGACACGCTCAAGGTGCACACCTCGGTCTATCTGCTGCCGCTCCGCCATCCGGCGCTGGTGGCCAAGCAGGCGGCGACGCTGGACCGGGTAAGCGGCGGGCGCTTCGTCATGGGCCTCGGCGTCGGCGGCGAGTTTCCGGGCGAGTTCGCGGCCGCCGGCGTCCCCCACAACCAGCGCGGCGCCCGCCTGAACGAAGGCATCGAAGTGCTGCGCAAGCTCTGGACCGGCGAGCCGGTGGCGCACGAAGGCCGGCATTTCTCCTTCCCCGAGACGCAAATGCTGCCGACCCCGGCCCGCCCCGGCGGCCCGCCGCTGTGGGTGGGCGGTCGGACGGAAGCCGCTTTCCGGCGCGCCGGGACGCTCTGCGACGGCTATGTCAGCTATGTGGTGACGCCGGACCAGTACCGCAGCGCGCTGGAGAGCATCGCCCTGCACTACGAGGCCGCGGGCCGCTCCCACGCCGAATACGGCACCTCGCACCTGCTGTTCATGCGGCTCGGCCGGACGTATGAGGAGGCCTATGACGCCGCCAATGCGTTGCTGTCGAAGCGCTACGCCATGGATTTCTCACGCGCCACCGGGCGCTATGCGGCGTTGGGCGCCCCGGCAGACATCGCGTCGTTCCTGCAACAGTTCCACGCCGCCGGCGTGCGTCATTTCGAGCTGGAATTCCTCGGCACGCCGGAGGAACGCGACGTCCAGATCGAACAGTTCGGCCGCGAGGTGCGGCCGCTGCTGGGCTTTGCCTAGCGGTCCGATCGAACCGCCTAGTGCATACGCCACGCGTTGCGTGCAGGAATACCGGACCGCACGATCCGCTCTGAATCTCCGGTTTCAGGCCATCGTCTCCGGTCAGAATGCTTCCGTTTGAGGAGGCGTCGCTTTCGAGCCGGCGCATCCGGTTGCACCGGCAAGATTGCCAGCCGACTGCGGTATGATAAAAGTAGGCGGTGGTGCGGCCCGGACGTCTGTCGGCAATGGGCGGTGCCGTTACTCCCGGGCTCCGCCGATGCCGTCCTGCGGCGGTGGCTGCGTCCCACCTACTCGCATTGGATGTCGGCCCTTGCACTTCGGCTGGATCATCGTCGCCGCCTGCCTGCTGGTCGGCATGAGCGGCTATGGCACCTACTACTCCTTCACCCTGTTCTACCCCTATCTGATCGACGAGTTCGGCTGGAGCCGGGCCGGGATCTCGGGGGCGATGTCGCTGGGGCTGATCGTCTACGGTCTGGCCGCTCTGCCCATGGGTTGGTGCGTGGACCGGTTCGGGCCGCGTGCGACCATTGCCATCGGCGGGCTGCTCATGGGGGGCGGCACGGCGCTGGGGGCGTTCGTGACCGAGCTCTGGCACCTTTATGCCCTCTATGGCGGCATCAGTGGCATCGGTATGGGCGCTGCCTGGGCGCCGCTGGTTTCCACCCTCTCGCGCTGGTTCGAGGACCGGCGCGGACTGGCCATGGGCATCGGCTTGCTCGGCGGCGGCACCGGCACGCTGGTGCTGGCGCCCATCGTCCAGGTGCTGCTGGGCAGCATGGGCTGGCGCGAGGCCTATCTGTGGCTCGGGCTCGGCACGGCGGTGGTGATGGTGGGCGGGGCGCTGCTGTTGCGCCGCGAACCGGCGGATATGGGGTTGGAGCCTTATGGTGCCGGTGCGCTCGCGGCCCGGCAAGCGGCGGCACGGGCCGCCGGCAAGGCAGAGGCACCGACGCTGCCGGTCTACACCAATCTGTCCGCCATGGTGCGCACCGGCGTGTTCTGGCGCATGGCGCTGACCTTCGGCTGCTGGTGGTTCGCGGGCGCCATCGTGTTCGTGCAACTGGCGCCGTTCATCCTGGAAAAAGGCTTCGACCTGGGCTTCGCCGCCGCCGTGGTGGTGGCGTTCAGTGCCGGCAATGGCGCCGGCAAGGTGCTGGTCGGCCTGGTGAGCGACCGGCTCGGGCCGCGTCCCTCCTACCAGGCGGCCTGCCTGCTGGCGGGCCTGGGCATGGTCGGGCTGGCCTATGCGGCAACGCCCTTGACGGTCGTGCTGTCCGGTATCGCTTTCGGTTTCGGCTTTGGCGGCGCCTCCCCGCTGCTGGCGACCATTGCCGTGGGCCTGTTCGGCACGGCAGCTGCGGGGGCGCTGATGGGGGCGGTGCTGGCGATCATGGGGACGGTTGGCGCCGTCGGGCCGCTCGCCAGCGGCCTCGTCTACGACCTGACGGGCAGTTATGCCGTCGCCTATCTGCTGGGTGGCGCGGTGTTCGCGGTCTCGGTGGCGCTGGCGGCGACGCTCCGGCACCGGGGCTAGCAGGCGGCCTCAGAACGAGGGCTCGCTGAGGCGTTCCCCGCCCAGATACCAGGCATCCATTTTGTTCCAGTAGAAGGCGACGCAATCGCGGATGGGAGCGACCGTGTCGATGGCCTGGGGATAGCTCCAGACCGCGTTCTCGGCTGCCCGGTCGCCGACCCGCACGCTCCAATAGCGGGCCGTGCCCTTGTAAGGGCAGAAGCTCTGGCGGTCGGATTCGCTGAGCGCCTGCCAGTGCACATCCTCGCGCGGGATGTAAAAGGCGGGCGGCAGGCTCTCCTCGCGCAGGATCAGCGCCCGGTCGCTGTTGGCGAGCACGGTGCCGGCGAACTCTATCCGCACGCCTGCCGGGGCCGGCTCAAGCGTGATGGTGCGGGGCGGCGGCGCGGCTTTGTCGGCGGACATGGGCGGAGGCTCCTTGGCAGGGCGGGCGCGGAAGGTCATGGTAACGTCTCACCAGCCGCTGTCATCCCCATCCTGCTGCCAGGCGTTTTCGAAATGCTGCGGCGGCTGGCCGGGTGCGATCACGATCAGGTCGAGGCGGAGGAAGGAGTCCGCGTGTTCCGGATGGTCGGCCAGGAAATGCTCGCCCGCCGCTGCGATGCGCGCGGCCTGCCGGGGCGAGAGCGCGTAGAGGCCGCGGCCGGTGGAGGCGCGGGCCTTGACCTCGACCAGGGCCAGCACCGGCGGGCGGTGGGCGACGAGGTCGATCTCGCCGGAAAGCGTGCGCAAGCGTTCGGCCAGGATGGTGTAGCCCTCGGCGCGAAGATACGTGGCGGCCTGGGCTTCCGCCTCGCGGCCGCGGCGTTCCCGGCGCTGGCGTTCGGCGGTCACGGCCCGTTGTCTCCCTCAGCCGCCAGTTCCAGGGCCCGGGCATAAACGGCGCGGCGTTTCAGACCGGTGGCCTCGGCGACGGCGGCGGCGGCGTCGCGCACACTGTCACGGGCCAGAGCGGCGCGCAGCAGCGCGTCCAGGTCGCCGGCCGACGGCTGTCCGGCATCGGCAGCGGGCGGGCCGACCAGCAGCACGCATTCGCCGCGGGGTGGTTCCTCTGCCGCACCGGCAGCCAGGGCCGAGGCGGTGCCGCGCCGCCATTCCTCGTGCCGCTTGGTCAGTTCCCGGGCGAGGCAGGCAGGGCGGTCGCCCAGGACGGCGGCGATGTCGGCCAGGGTCTCCGCAGTGCGGCCCGGCGCCTCGTAGAACACCAGGGTGGCAGGGATGGCGGCCAGTTCTTCCAGAGCGCGGCGGCGGGCGCTCTGGCGGGGCGGCAGGAAGCCGGCAAAGCAGAAGCGGTCGGTCGGCAGGCCGGCGGCCACCAGCCCGGCCAGCAGCGCGCTTGGGCCGGGGATCGGCACCACGGCATGGCCGGCCTCCAGCGCCGCCGCCACCAGGCGGTAGCCGGGGTCGGAGACCAGGGGCGTGCCGGCGTCGCTGACCAGCGCCAGTGCCTCGCCCGCCTCCAGCCGGCGCAGCAGGCCGGGCAGGGCCGCGCGCGCGTTGTGCTCGTGATAGGGCAGCAGCGTGCGGCAGAGGCCATAGCGCTGCACCAGGCGGAGCGTCAGGCGCGTGTCCTCGCAGGCGATGGCCGCCGCGTCGCGCAGCACGCGCAGCGCCCGCAATGTCAGGTCCTCCAGATTGCCGATGGGCGTGGCGACCACATAGAGGCCGGGGGCGAGCGGCGATGGCGGCAGCAATGTGTCGAGCGGTTGCATGGCCGCCAGCCTACACGCTTCGGCGTGCGGAAAGCACCCAAGGACGTTCGGTCGCCTGCGGACAATGCGGCGCGGGCGTTATATACTGTCTACAGGTTCAAAGGAGTTGCCCGCTTATGCCCATCGTCCGCCGCCAATCGAAAAGCACCGCCATCCGCCGCGGCCTGAGACGCCGTTGCCCGGCATGTGGCCAGGGCCGCGCCTTCATGGGCTATCTGCGCCCGGTGGACCATTGCAACCATTGCGGCGAGCAGCTGGGCCATATCCGCGCCGACGACTTTCCGCCCTACCTGACCATTTTCCTGGTCGGGCATCTGGTGGTGCCGACGGTTCTGATGGTGGAGCAGGCCTATCAATGGCCGGCGCAACTGCACATGCTGGTCTGGCCGCTGGTGACGCTGCTGCTCAGCCTGGCGGTGTTGCCCTTCCTGAAGGGCGGGGTGCTGGGGCTGATGTGGTCGCTTGGCGTGACCGGCCGCGAACAGCAGGGCGCGCTGCGGCCGTGAGCGGGGGACGGCCATTCTGGGCGGCCAAGCAACTCTGGCAGATGACGCCGGAGGAGTGGGAGTCGCTCTGCGATGGCTGCGGCAAGTGCTGCCTGCTCAAGGTCGAGTACGAGGACACGCAGGAAATCGACCCGACCTCCGTCGCCTGCCGGCTGATGGACCCGGACACCTGCCAATGCAGCGACTATGCCAACCGCTGCACCCATGTGCCGGACTGTATCGACCTGTCGCAGGCCGACATTCTCTCGCTCTCCTGGATCCCGCAAACCTGTGCCTACCGCCTGCTGGCGGAGGGGCGACCGCTGCAATGGTGGCACCCGCTGGTCTCCGGCGATCCGGAAACGGTGCACGCCGCCGGCATTTCCGTCCGGCACAAGACCATCTCCGAGGACGAATTGCGCGACGAGGCGGATTTGATCCGCTATGTCGTCGACTGGCAGCTTTGAGCCGCCGATGCGCGGGCTGCCGCCTGACCTGACCATCCGGGTCGATGGCCGCGCCCGGCGAATTTCGTTGCGCATCGATGCCCAAGGCCGCCCGGTGCTCACCCTGCCCCATGCCCGCCTGAAGGCGGAAGGGTTGCGTTTCGTCTCGCAAAAACAGGACTGGCTGGCCGCCCAGCAGGCGCGCCTGCCGGAACGGGTGCCGTTTGCGCCCGGCATGCGGGTGCCGGTGGCCGGCACGCCGCACCGGATCGTGCTGGCGCTCCGCGCGCGCGATCCGGTGCGCGCCGCAGACGGCGTGCTTCATGTTGGCGGGCGCGAGGAAAGCGTGCCGCGCCTGGTGGAGGGCTGGCTGCGGGCCGCGGCGCGGCGGGACCTGGTCGCTGCGGTGGCGCGGCACAGCATGGCGCTTGGCGTCGAGCCGCCGCCGCTTGGCCTGCGCGACCCCAAAAGCCGCTGGGGCAGTTGCTCCAGCCGGCGGCGGTTGTCGTTTTCCTGGCGCCTCGCCATGGCGCCGGCCGACGTGCTGGACTATGTCGCCGCGCACGAGGTGGCGCATCTGGTGGAGCTGAACCACAGCCCCCGCTTCTGGGCCCTGGTCGGCCAGTTGCGGCCGGGCTTCGAAGCGCAGGAGGCCTGGCTGAAACGGCACGGGCGCGGCCTGCACCGCTATGGCTAGGCGCAGCGGGACGCGCTAGAGACGGGTGATGCTTGCCCGTTGCCAAGAGCCTGCCCATGCCTGTTGCCAGCTACATAAACCCCCGCACCGGTGCCACCTGGCCGCTCGCCCAGCCGCTCTGGCGCGCGCCCGACGATCTGGGGCCGGTGGAACTGACCGCGGGGGCGGGCCTCTCGCCTGCGGATATCGCGCAAGCCGAGGGCTCGCTCTGGCGCTACCGGACGGCGCTGCGGGTGCCGAAACGGCTATCGCTGGGCGAGGGCTGGACCCCGCTGGTGCCCGGGCAATGGGGCGGCCAGGACGTGCTGTTCAAGTGCGAGCACCTGCAGCCCTCCGGCTCTTACAAGGACCGCGGCATCGCCGTGCTGGTCAACGCCCTGATCGCGGCGGGGCTGACCGAAATCCTGGAGGATTCCAGCGGCAATGCCGGTGCGGCGATGGCGACCTATTGCCGGGCGGCCGGCATCGCCTGCGCCATCTACGCCCCGGCGGGCGCACCGCCAGGCAAGCTGCTGCAGATGCGCGCCTTCGGCGCCGACCTGCACCCGGTGCCCGGCACCCGCCAGGATACCACCGACGCGGCGCTCGCCGCTGCCGAGACCCGCTTCTATGCCTCTCACGCCTGGCAGCCGTTCTTCGTCGAGGGCACCAAGACGCTGGCCTTCGAACTTTGGGAGCAGATGGGCTTTCGCCTGCCGGACCATATCGTCATGCCTGCCGGCCAGGGCGGCAACGTGCTGGGGCTCGCCACCGGCTTTGCCGAACTCGCCGCCGCCGGTCAGATCGCCCGCGCGCCGAAGCTGCACGCGGTGCAGGCCGAGGGCTGCTCGCCGCTGGTGGCACTGTTCGAGGGGCGGCAGGCGCCTGCGGTTTCCGCCACCATCGCCGACGGTATCGCCACGCCCCAGCCGGTGCGGGCAGACATGATGCTGGAGGCGGTGCGCGGCTCCGGCGGGCAGGCCGTGGCGGTGAGCGAGGGCGCTATCGGCGCGGCCCTCTGCGACCTGCTGGCCGCCGGCTGGTATGTCGAGCCCACCGCCGCCGCCGGCGCCGCCGGCCTCTCCCGCTTGCAACGGGAGGGCCATATCCGCGCCGGCGAGACGGCGGTGCTGGTCCTCACCGGCCACGGCCTCAAGGCCGGCCAGGCAATTGCCGAGGCCGTGGGGCAACGGGGCCATCCCGCGGCATCCTAACAAGCCCGCGAAGCGGGCGCCGTCGCCTGGTGGTTCGATCGGACCGCTAGATATTCGCCGGGAAGTGGCCGCCGTCCATCAGGATGTTCTGGCCGGTGATGAAGCCCGCATGCACGCTGCACAGGAAGGCGCAGGTGGCGCCGAACTCCTCGGCCGTGCCGAAGCGCTTGGACGGATTCTCGTTCATGCGGGCCTGGCGCAATTCCTCCTCCGGCTTGCCCGAGACCTTGGCGCCGTGCGCGAAGTTGCCCTTCAGACGATCGGTGTCGAACGGGCCGGGCAGCAGGCAGTTGATGGTGACGTTCTGCGGCGCCACCTCGCGGCAAATGGTGGAGGAGAAACCGGTCAGCGCCATGCGCGCCGCCGTCGACAGGCCCAGGTTCGGCACCGGCATTTTCACGCTCTGCGAGGTGATGTTGACGATGCGGCCGAAACCGCGCCCGGCCATGCCGTCCACGACTGCGGTAATCATCTCGACATGGGCCAGCAACTGCGCCTCCAGCGCCGCCATCCAGCGCTCGCGCGTGTCGGTGCGGAAGTTGCCGGGGGCCGGGCCGCCGGCGTTGGTGACCAGAATGTCCGGCTCCGGGCAGGCTGTCAGAATGGCGTCGCGGATTTCCGGCTTGGTGATGTCGCCGGCGATGGCCGTGACCTTCACGTTATGGCGGCTGCGGATTTCCTCTGCCGTCGCCTCCAGCTCGGCGGCGGTGCGGGCGTTGATGAACAGCTCGCAGCCTTCCTCGGCCAGCGCCAGGGCGCAGCCCTTGCCCAGGCCCTTGCTGGCTGCTTCGACGATGGCCTTGCGGCCGCGGATTCCCATATCCATTGACGTCATTCCTCCGTTGATCGGGGTTCGGGTGGGGTCAGGATTTCCTGTGCCAGTTGCCGGCTGATCTTGCGCCGCTGGGCGAGCGAGGCCCGGTCCAGCCGGTCCACCGCTGCGGCGATGGCCGCGCAGGAACGCTCCATATGCGTCAGCATATAGGCGATGACCGCGTCTGGCACGGTGATTTGCCGGTCGGCGAACAGTTTTGCGGCCAGGCCGGCCAGCAGCGTGTCGTCCGGCGCTTCCAGCCCTACCGCAGGCAGGGCGCGCAGGCGCGAATCCAGGTCGGCCAGGCCTGTGCTCCAGCGCGAGACCGGGGCGGCTGCGGTCAACAAAAAGGTGTGGCCTGCGCCTTGCAAGGTGTTGATCAGGTGAAACAAGGCCGTGGGGTCGCGCAGGCGGTCGACATCGTCAACGGCCATGGGCGCAGTGGCGCCAAGGGCCTGCTCGCGGCCAAGGCCGCGGGCGCTGGTCACGGTGGCACCGGCCCGGCCGGCCCAGATCGCCGCCAGGTGGCTCTTGCCGCTGGCCGGCGGGCCATAGAGCAGCAGCCCCATGCCCGGCCAGTCCGGCCAGGCGTCGAGCCAGCGCACCGCCGCCGCGTTGCTCTCGGCCACCAGGAAATCCGCCGCGCCCTGGGCAGAGCGGGCCGGCAGCGGCAACGGCAATTGCCGGGCGCGCACGCTCACCGCGGCGCCTCGTGCCGGTAGAGGTGGCTGTCCTTGTACTGGCCAACCAGAAACCGCACGCCGACGCCGATCACGGCGGCCACGGGCAAGGCGATCAGCATGCCGACAAAGCCCATCAGAGAGCCCCCGGCGAACAGGGCGAAAATGATCCAGACCGGGTGCAGGTTGACCTTGTCCCCCACCAGCTTCGGCGTCAGGAAATTGCCCTCGATGGCCTGACCGACGATGAAGATGGCCGCGACAATGGCGATGCGCACCGGGTCCGAGAACTCCACCAGCGCCAGGCCGACGCTGGCGATCAGGCCGAAAATCGAGCCCACATAGGGAATGAACGAGACCAGCCCCGCCATCATGCCGACGGTGAAGCCGAACGGCAGCCCTGCCAGCGCCAGCGCGCCGCCATAGCCAAGCCCCAGCAGCATGCAAACGCTCGCCTGGCCGCGGACGAAACCGGCAAGCGTGTCGTCCACCGCCCGCGCCTGCTTGCGCACGATGTCCTGATGCTGGCGCGGCACCAGCTCGTCGAGCCGGGCGACGATATTGTCCCAGTCGCGCAGCAGATAGAACGCCACCACCGGCGTGACCAGCGCCAATGACAGGAATTCGAACACCGCCATACCTTGAGCGAACACGCCCTTGACCAGGCCGGTGACCAGGTTCACGCCGCGGCCCAGTTCCGACGACATCGCCTCGCGCAGGCGCTGGAAGTCCTCGGCCGAAAGCACCCCCTGCAACTGGTCCAACCAACTCAGCAGCCATGCTTGGAGGGAGGCAATGATGGCCGGCAGCCGGCCGGCGAGGCCGACAATCTGGCTCTGGATCACCGGCAGCAACAGCAGCAGCATGGCAACGGCCAGGATGGCAAAGATCAGCAGAGTCCAGAGCGCCGCCCAGCCGCGGCCGATGCGCCTGCGCTCCATCCAATCGGCGACGGGGTCGAGGAAATAGGCGATGGCCAGCCCCGTCACAAACGGCAGCAGGATCGCCTGAAACAGCCAGGTCAGCAGTATGAAACCCACCAGAATGCCGAGCCAGGCGAGGGCTTTTTCGCGCACGCTCATGGGCGCCCTCCGGCAGCGGGTCTATGGGGCGGGAGCCGGCCTCTAGCCATTGACGTACAGAACCCAGCCGCCCGGCTCCTCCGCCAGGCGCATGCCGAACTGGGCGAAGGATTGGCGCACCTGTTCCAGCGAAAAGCGATAGGCGAGGCGGAATTGCGCCTGCTGCCGGGTGATGCGGGCGACGACCGCGGTCTCGACCGCATTGGCCTCGCGGATACGGTGGAGCGCGGTCGCGTAGTCGCCCAGATGCGTGAGCGGCACCGACACCAGCAGCGACTTGCCCGCCTCGCCGGAGAAGCGCTGGTTCTGGGTCTTCCACGAATCGGCCAAGGCCTCCCGCATCGCCGCGGCGGCCATGCGGGTGAGTTGTTCCGCCGCCAGGCCCGCGCGGCTGCCGGGATTGCCTTCGAAGCGCCGGGTCAGCGGCCCCGGCGGCGCGGCGCCATGGCCGGTCAGCGTCACCTCCAGCACCGGCCTGGCGCTGCGCGGATCGACCCGGAACCGGCCGAGCGCGACGACGGCGCCGCCGGCATTGTAGCTGCGGGCGATGCGTTGCAGGGCAGCGGCATCGCCCGCCAGCGCCTGGTCGGCGCTGAGGGCCAACTGCTCCTCCGCCCGGCCCTCCGCCAGGAGGGTGGTAAGCAGGCCGTCCGTGCCCACCTGCTCCGACCAGGCGGTGTGCCAGGGGTTCGGCGTCTCCCACAATTGCCGTGCGCCGGCCCAGTCGTAGACCGGCACGATCAGCAGCGGCGGGCTTGGCTGGTCGCTGAAGGGGATGCGCCGTTCGGTCAACAGGGCACGGACCCGCGCCGGCGCAAAGCGGATCGCCAGATCGGCGCGGTAGGCCGTGGCGGTAATTTGTTCCTGTCCGACATCCACCGCGGCAATCAGCCCGGTCAGCGTTTCCGCCGGCAGGGCCGGCTCGCGGCTGTGATAGGCGCTGGGCATCAGGCGCCGGAACAGATGGCCGAACGCCGCCTGCCGCGCCTCCGCCAAACCCTGCTCGCGGGCGGCGGCGCCGGTTTGCGCCTGTTTGTTGATGGCGATATCGGTGACGGTGTAGACGCTGCCTGCGCTCTGCGCCGCAGCGGGCGTCTGCAACAGGGCCGGCGCCAGCAGGGCCAGCGCCAGCAGGACCAGCCCCGGAAGGCCCGGCCGCGCCCTGCCATTCGCCCATCGCCTGCGTTGCATTGCCAAGCCCTTTCGCTATGGTCCGCCCGGTTCGGGCCGGGGCCCGAGGGAATCACGATTGGTTCTTATATCCGCTTCTTCTTGTCAACGCGAGGTGCGCATGTCCAAAAGCGGGCGAAGTTATGCCGACGCCGGTGTGGATATCGAGGCGGGCGACGCCTTCGTTCGTGCCATCGGCCCGCTGGTGGCCGCAACCGCCCGCACCGGCTCGCGGCCGGACCTGAAAGGCTTTGCCGGTGCCTTCGACCTGAAGGCCTGCGGTTTCCGCGACCCGCTGCTGCTCGCGGCAACGGACGGCGTCGGCACCAAGCTTCGCATCGCGATCGAGACCGGCCGGCACGACACCATCGGCCAGGACTTGGTTGCCATGTGCGCCAACGACCTGATCGTCCATGGCGGCGAACCGCTGTTCTTCCTCGACTATTTCGCCAGCGGCCATCTGGAAAGCGATGTTGCCACCGCCGTTGTCGCCGGGATCGCCCGCGCCTGCCAGGAAGCCGGCTGCGCCCTGATCGGCGGCGAGACGGCGGAAATGCCGGGCATGTATGCGGCAGGCGACTATGACCTGGCCGGCTTTGTCGTCGGGGCGGTGGAGCGGGACGCCTATATCGACGGCAGCCGCGTTGGCGCCGGCGACGTGCTGCTGGCACTGCCGTCCAGCGGTGTGCATTCCAACGGCTACAGCCTTGTGCGCAAGGTGGTGGGCGACCTGGATCTCGCCTGGGATGCGCCGGCTCCGTTCGCGCCGGACCGCACGCTGGGCGAGGCGCTGTTGGAGCCGACGCGCCTCTATATCCGCCAGGCGCTGGCGGCGGCGGAGACCGGGGCAGTGCATGCCATTGCCCATATCACCGGCGGCGGCCTGCCCGGCAACCTGCCGCGGGTGTTGCCGGATGGCCTCGGCGCCGTTTTGGACGCCGGAGCCTGGGTGTTGCCGCCGGTGTTCCGCTGGCTGCACGAGGCGGGCGAGGTGGCCGTGCCGGAAATGCTCAAGACCTTCAATTGCGGCCTCGGCCTGATCCTGGTCGTGCCGTCGGCGGGCGAGGCCGTCGTGCGGGCCGCGCTGGCACAGGCGGGCGAGGCCGGCGTCATCCGCCTTGGCACCCTCCAGCCCGCCCCCGACGGGGCAGAGCGGGTGCAGTGGCAGGGGGCCGCGCCCTGGCGGCTTGCGCCATGAGCGGCCGGGCGAAACTCGGCATTCTGATTTCCGGGCGCGGCTCCAACATGGCTGCCCTGGTGGCCGCCGCCGCCGATCCGGACTATCCGGCAGAGGCTCGCCTGGTGCTGGCCAACCGGGCCGATGCCGCCGGGCTCGAACATGCCGCCGCCCAGGGCGTGCCCACCGCCATCGTCGCCAGCAAGCCCTTCGGCAAGGACCGGGAGGCGTTCGAGCGCGCGCTCGACGCCCGCCTGCAACAAGCTGGCATCGATCTGGTTTGCCTTGCTGGCTTCATGCGCCTGCTCACGCCCTGGTTCGTGGGGCGCTGGCGCGACCGCCTCATCAACATCCACCCCTCGATCCTGCCGGCCTTCAAGGGCCTGGACACCCACGCCCGCGCCCTGGCCGAGGGCGTGCGCTGGCACGGCTGCACCGTCCATTACGTGCGGGCGGAGATGGACGCCGGGCCGATCATCGCCCAGGCCGCGGTGCCGGTGCTGCCCGGCGATGAGGAGGAGCACCTGGCCGCTCGCGTGCTGGCTGCCGAGCATCGCCTCTACCCGCTCGCCGTCCGCCTGGTGGCCGAGGGGCGGGCGCCGGTGGCGGGCGAGCGGGTGATGCTGCATCCCACCGTCGCGGCTGCCGGGACCACCCTGCTAAACCCGCTCGGCTGATCGCGACGGACGTGCGCCCTCAAATCGCGACGGACGTGCGCCCTCAAACCGCATAGGTGGCGGCGCGCTGGCCCGGTAGGGATTTTGTCAGACACAAGACCGCTGCCGCCAATCCGGCGGGCCGCCGCTTTGAGGGATGCCTGAAGTTATGGAAAACTTCGAAGATTCTGTCCGCCGTCACCGCTCCAGCTGGGAAGACTTCGCCGCGCTGGTGAAGTGGTCCAGCATTGGCATCGTGGTCGTGCTGATCCTGATGGCGATCTTCCTGCTCTAATGGTCTGATCGAAGCGTTTGCATCCGCAAACGCTTCGCGAATCGATCCACTGTTTCGATCAGTTTGCGGTCCGATTCAGCCAACGGATGGGTACCGTCTGTCGGCTGAATCGGACCTCTAGGCCTTTCGCGTCACGCCATGTTGCCGCAGTCTGCGGCCATGCCCATATCAGGGGTGTCCACCCAAACGATAAGGGCATCCCATGACCAACAACGTCTACAAAGTTAGCGAAATCGTCGGCACCTCCGAGACATCGATCTCGGACGCGATACAATCGGCCATCACCAAGGCATCGGAAAGCCTGCGCAATCTCGAATGGTTCGAGGTCGGCCAGGTGCGCGGCTGGGTGAAGGACAACAAAGTCGGCCACTACCAGGTGACCATGAAAATCGGCTTCAAATACGACAAGTAGGCGGCCCGGAAGGCGTCGGCTACACCGGCCTCACCCACACCGCCGTGTCGTGAAACACCGCCCCGCCGACGGGCGCGGCGGGCTCGGCGGAGACCAGCAGGTTGATGCCGATCCCTTCCGGGAAGGCGTGGTTCGGCCAGATGCTTTCGACAATCACCGTGCCGGGGCGCAAGCCGTCGAAATGGCGGGCGTGCAGGGTGACGCTGCCCTTCTCGTTGCCGATCTTCACCGCCGCGCCGTCGGCAATGCCCAGCGGTTCGGCGTCGTCCGGCCGGATCATCACTTCCGGCCGCTTCTCGCGGCGGCTGGAGCTTGGCGTTTCCGTGAAGGTGGAGTTCAGGAACGAGCGCGCCGGCGCGGTCACCATGCGGAACGGCTTGTCCGCCGTCGCGCGGTCGATCACGTCCCAATGGTCCGGCAGCGCCGGCATCCGGTCACCGGGGCCAAAGCGGCCGGTCTTGGTGGCGTCGTCGGTCGGCGCCACGCCTGCCCAGTCCGGCTTGAAGCGGAATTTTTTGTCCGGCCAGGCAAAGCCGTTGCGGTAGTGCGCCTCCTCGAACGGGATCTGGCAATCGACCCACTTGCTGACCAGCAGTTCGTCATAGCTGCCGCGCTTCGATGCCTTCAGGGTCTCGTCCACCAGTTCGCGTGCGGTCATGCGGAAGACCGGCTGGTCGCAGCCCAGGCGCCGGGCCAGCGCGTTGATCACCTCGACATTGGAGCGCGGCCCCGCGGGCGGCTCGATCACTTTCGGCCCCAGCAGGATATATTGGTGCCCGCCGCCCTGGTAGACGTCGTCATGCTCCAGGAACATGGTGGCGGGGATGACGATGTCGGCCATCCTGGCCGTGTCGGTCATGAACTGCTCGTGCACGCAGGTGAACAGGTCGTCGCGTGCGAAGCCCTGGTGCACCTTGGCCAGTTCCGGCGCGACCATCATCGGATTGGTGTTCTGGACGAACAGGCCGGTGACCGGCGGCCCACCGCGCAACGCCGCGGCATCGCCGGTGAGCACATCGCCGATGCGGCTCATATCCAGCCGGCGAATCGACGGGTCGGCATAGTCCCGGCCCTCCACCAGGGTCTTGTTCCAGCGGTAGATGTCGCGGTTGTTGTGGAAGGCGCCGCCGCCCTCATACTGCCAGGCGCCCGTCACCGCCGCGATGGAGAGCACGGCGTGCATGTTGTGGGCACCGTTGCGCTGTCGGCACATGCCATAGCCGATGCGCAGGAAATGCTTCTTGTTTTCCGCCAACAGCCTTGCGAACGCCTCGATTTCCGCCGCCGGCACGCCGCAAATCGCTTCCGCCCAGTCCGGCGAGCGGGTGCGCAAGTGTTGCTCCAGTTCCTTCGGGCAGTCGGTGTGGCGCTCCAGATAGGGCCGGTCGGCATGGCCGTCGCGGAACAGCACATGCATGACCGCACAGGCGAGCGCCCCGTCCGAGCCCGGCTTGACGCAGAGGAATCGATCCGCCTGCTTGGCCGTGTCGGTGCGGTAGGTATCCACCACCACGATCTTCGCACCACGGGTCTTGCGGGCATGGGCGGCGTGGGTCATGACGTTGACCTGGGTCGCGACCGGGTTGGTGCCCCAGATCACCACCACATCGGCAATGCGCATCTCCCGCGGGTCGGCGCCGTGCAGCGAGCCGGTGCCGGCGACAAAACCGTTCCAGGCATTGGTGACGCAGATGGTCTCGTGCTGAAAACTGTATTTCTTGGCATGGCGCAGCCGGTGGATCGAATCCCGCTGCACCTGGCCCATGGTGCCGGCATAGAAATAGGGCCAGACCGTCTCCGAACCATAGCGGGTTTCCGCCTTGAGGAAGGCCTCGGCCGTCTCGTCGATGGCGTCGTCGAACGAGATCTCCCGGAACGCGCCGGAGCCTTTGGCGCCCGTGCGCTGAAAGCATTGCGTGAGGCGGTCCGGGTGATGGATGCGCTCATGATAGCGCGCGACCTTGGCGCAGATGGCGCCGTCGGTATAAGCGTTGTCGTGAGCGCCACGCACCCGGCCGATGGTGTGGGCGTCCAGCCGCTCCACTTCCAGTGCGCAGGTGGAGGGACAGTCGTGCGGGCAGGCGCTATAGACGATTTCGGGGCTGGCAAGACTGTCGGGCATGATCCGGCTTTCTCAATAGAGGCGCACACGGGGCTGGCCAATCTGAAGGAAAACACCGGGTAAAGTCCAGGGCGGGCCTTTGGGCCCGGTGGTACGGTGCCGACAGACGGCACCCATCCGTTGGCTGAACCGGACCGCTCTGCCGGATGCGTTGCCGGCGGCGCAAATCACCGCGGTGATGGCCACGGCGATCGTCGTGCTGTTCTTCGTGACATCGTCTGACAGCGGCCGTTTCGTCATCGACATGCTGACCGCCGGCGGCCACACGAACCCGCCGGTGGTGCAACGGGTGTTCTGGGCGGTGAGCGAGGGCTGTGTCGCTGTCACCTTGCTGATCGGCGGCGGGCTGCAGGCGCCGCAGGCGGCGGCGATCACCACCGGTCTGCCGATTGCGGCCACACTGCCGATTCTGTGCTATTCGCTCTATCGTGGCGTGTCGACCGAACGCCTGCCGCCAAGCGCCGGCGAACGTGCCACGGCTGATCCGTCCGGGATTATGGGGCTGGAAGATCCGGCGTCCGATCATCCCAACGCACCCGCCGGCCACCCCGTACCGCAGCAGGCCGAATGACCGGCGTCCCTTTCGAGAACCCAGCCCACGGAGGCTCCGATGGCAACCGTTTCGCCCGTTGACCGCATCAAAGACTACCACATCCACGTCTATTACGATGCCGATACCAAACCGAAGGCCGAAGCGCTCCGGGCAAAGCTGGAGGCGGCCTTTCCTTCGGCCAGCTATGGGCGCTGGCACGACAAGCCGGTCGGGCCGCACCCGCATTGGTCCTACCAGGTGCAGTTCCCGGGCGATCTGTTTGCCGGGATCGTGCCCTTTGTGGCGCTGGAGCGCGACGGGCTGACCGTTCTGGTGCATCCCAACACCGGAGACGATCTGGCCGACCATCGCGACTATGCGGTCTGGATGGGGGATATGCCGGCGCTGAAGCTCTCGATTTTCGAAAAAGGCCGGGACTGATCCGGTCGGTTTCGGGCCCGATGCTGCGGGCCCGATGCCGCGGGCCCGGGCGATCCAGGAACGCAGCCCCGTTGAGGCGCTTGTTCCGACCCCGAAACAGCCGGTCAGCCCAAGGCGAACGGCAGGGTTTTCAGCGGACCGGCCTATCCGGCGGGGCAGGCGGGGCCGGGTCGGTCAGCAGCAACTCGGGCTCCGGCGCCGGCTCCGCCAGGGTGCGGGGGGTGTCGGCCGCCTCGGGGCGCGGCAGCGACCGCCGCCGCAACCGGCGCCAGCACCAGCCGGCGCCCCGGCGCACCGCCCAGACCGGCGCCTGGATCAGGGACAGAAAGACAATGCCCAGCAGAAACCCTTCCGCCTGATCCAGAAGGATCAGGCTTATGACATTGCGCAGCGCCGCCATGACGCCATCGCCCGCCACCAACCAGCCGGTCAGCCCGTTGGCAACATCGTAGAATGCGGCGTAGGAGCCTTTCGGATCGTACACCCGCCAGATATAGAGCAGGCAGGCGATGACACCGATGGCCGTTCGCATGCGCGCTCACCCCCCGGGCGGGGCGGAACCGCCCTAGCCGGGCCGGCGCTCGAACGCGGGCACACCCTCCGGCAGATGATGGAAGGGCTGCTTGTCGATGGTAAAGATCGCCGCCTGCGGCTGAAACCCGCTCGGGTCGTCCAGAGTGCCGACCTTGACGATCATCGAGTCCGGCCGCGCCGGCGAGCGGGTGCCGAGGCCGGTGCCGCAATCGGGGCAGAAGAAGCGCGTCACCGGGTGTTCCAGATCGCTGCGCGCGAAGCCCGCCGGCTCGCCTTTGGTCCAGCGAAAGGCAGCCAGCGGGAAGATGGCGATGGCGTTCGGATGGCCGCCGGTGATGTACTGGCATTCGCGGCAATGGCACTGGATCTGCGCCTGGGGTTCGGCCTCGACCTCGTAACGGATCGCGCCGCAATAACAACCGCCGGTGATGCTCATGACTTTCCGGTCTCCGGTGAGAAAGGGATCAGGCCAGGGCTGCCACTTCAGCATGCCTGGGGCAGGAAACCAAGTGGTCGTTCACCAGGCCCATGGCCTGCATGAAGGCATAACAGGTGGTCGGGCCACAAAAGCGAAAGCCGAGCCGCTTCAACTCCCTGGCCAAGGCGTTCGAGGCGGGGGTGTGCGCCGGCACGTCTGCCATGGTCCGCCAGGCGTTCTGCTGCGGCCGATCATCGACAAAGCTCCAGACCAGATCGGCGAACGAGCCCCGCTCCATCACCCTGAGCCAGGCCTGGGCATTGGTGACGGCCGCGGCGATCTTGGCGCGGTTGCGGACGATGCCGGCGTCGGCCATCAGCGCCGCCCGTTTGGCCTCATCATAGGATGCGATCGCCTCGGGCCGGAACCCGTCGAAAGCCGAACGGAAATTCTCGCGCTTGCGCAGGATGGTCAGCCAGGAAAGACCGGCCTGGAACCCTTCCAGCACGATCTTCTCGAACAGGGCGCGGTCGTCGAACTGCGGCACGCCCCATTCGGTGTCGTGATAATGCCGGTATTGCGGGTCGTCACCGGCCCAGGGGCAGCGGGGCATGGGTCGGCCTCCGACAACCGCCTACCTGGACCGCAGACGCGGGTCGAGCGTGTCGCGTACCGCGTCGCCGAACAGATTGAAGGCGAACACGGCCAGGGTGATCGCCAGGCCCGGGAAGATGGCGATCCAGATCGCGCTTTCCGCATACTCCTCGGCACCGCCCTGCAGCATCAGGCCCCAGGCCGGCGTCGGCTCCTGCACACCCAGGCCCAGATAGCTGAGCGAAGCTTCCGCCAGGATCGCCTGGCCGAGGAAGCTGGTGAACATGATCAGATAGGGCGCGGTGACGTTCGGCACCATGTGGCGCAGAACGATGCGGGCGTGGGAGAAGCCGAGCGAGCGGGCCGCATCCACATACGGGATTTCCCGCACCTGCAGGGCGCTGGAGCGCACGACGCGGGCGCAGTTCGGGATCATCGGGATGGTGATCGCCAGGATCACGTTCTGAGTGCCGGAGCCGAAGGTGGCGACGATGGCCAGCGCGATGATGATGGACGGGAACGCCATGAACACGTCCATGATGCGCTGGAAGATCAGGTCGAAAATCCCGCCCAGATAAGCGCTGGTCACACCCAGGACCAGACCCACGGTCGAGCCGAAGAATGCGGCGGTGAAACCGACGAACAGGGCGGTCTGCGCGCCATAGATGATCCGGGTGAACACGTCCCTGCCGAACTGATCCGTACCCAGCCAGAAGTCGGCATTCGGTGCCGTCAGCATGTTGGCGAAGTCGTTCAGCACGGGGTCGTAGGGGGCGATGAAATCGGCAAACACGGCCGTGAGGATGATCACCGCCAGAACGGCGGCGCTCACCGCGCCCAGCGGCTGTTTCCGGCACCACCGCATCACAATTCTGAACACCGATTTTTTCGGCGGCAGCTGCGCGCGTTCGATAGGGCTGACAGCAGTCATGGTTCGGGATTCCTTCGCCGTCGGCTAGCTGTAGCGGATGCGCGGGTCGAGCCACGCATAGAGGACATCGATAGCGAGGTTCGACAACACGAACACCACCGCCACCAGCAACACCAGCGATTGGGTCATGGTGTAGTCGTAGTTGGTGACGCTATCCACAAACAGTTTGCCCAGGCCGTTCAGGTTGAACACCTGCTCGGTCACGACCAGCCCGCCCATCAGGAAGGCGAACTCGATCCCGATGACGGTGACCACCGGCAGCATGGCGTTCTTGAGCGCGTGGCGGTTGACGATCAACTTCTCCATCACGCCCTTGGCGCGGGCGGTGCGGATATAGTCCTCGCGCAGCACTTCCAGCATGGCCGACCGGGTCATACGGGTGGCCACGGCCGAATAGCGATAGCCGGTGGCCAGCGCCGGCCAGATCAATTGGGACAGGTTGTGGACCGGGTCTTCCCAGATCGGCACATACCTGATCGGCGGCAGCCAGGGGATACCGGTCCACCAGGCGGTGGTCAGCAGAATGCCCAGGATGATCAGAATGCCCAGCCAGAAACTTGGCATGGCAATGCCGGCAATGGCGAAGGCGCGGACGCAATAATCGACCCAGGTGTTTTGCTTGACCGCAGATGCGATGCCCATCGGAACCGCAATGATGATCGAGATAAACGTCGCCATCAGCGCGATCTGCAGGCTGAGTTCGAACCGCAGGCCGACTTCTTCGATGATCGGCTGCGACGTCCACATGGAAATGCCGAAATCGAAGGTGAAGAAGTTCACGAACCAAGTAATAAACTGAAGGATCAGCGGTTGATCGAGGCCCAATTGCTGCCGGCACGCGATGATCGCGGCCTCATCGACAAAACCGCCCTGCCCGCCCAGGCGCACCAGACAAATGTCGCCCGGAATAAGACGCAGCAGGAAGAAGATAAAGATGCCGGCGCCGAACAATGTCGGCAGCATCATAATTATGCGCTTAACGAGATACTTGTGCATCGACGTATCGCTCTTTCTATATGGGCTGCGACCGCCCTGAAACCGTGTTGCTCAGGAAGCCATGTGCGCCCGCCCTGCGGCCAAGCCGGGAGGAGCGGACGCACACAGACATCACTCACCACAGCGCTGGCCGGGAGACCCGGCCAGCAAACGGCTCACTATTTGTCGAGCCAGACATTGACCAAGGTCTGGCCGAGATAATGGCTCGGGCTGGCTTTCCAGCCTTTGACATAGCTGCGGTGGGGGATGAGGCGGTGCCACCACAACACGATCATGTAGTGGGAGTTGTCATCGAGGATCTTCTTCTCGAACTCCCGCAGATGCTCGCCCGCTTCCTCCGCCGTCGAAGCGCTCATCGCCTTGTCGTAGATTGCGTCGGTTTCGCGGTTGATGTAATCGCGATAGTTCTGATTGGCGCGGTCAATCGACAGGTTGTTGGCGACGTCTAGCAGCGGGTTCACCACCGACTGGCAGGTCGCGGTCACGGCAGCTTCGTAGTTCTTGGTTTCACGGAACGACCGGAACCACTCGCCGGTCGGCACGGCCCGCTGCGTGGCGGTGACGCCGATCTTCTTCCACTCGCCGATCAGCCAAGTTCCGGCGATTTTGTAGGGCTGGTCGACGTTCCTGTTGACGAGATCGAAGGAAAGGTCTTCCCAGCCGGCCTCTTTCAGCAAACGGCGGGCTTCCTCACGCGAGGCCTCGATATCCGGGTAGTAGCCCGGCAGCTTCTTCAACTCTTCGTCGCTGCGCGCCCAAGGATGGCCCGGATAGATGATACCGCCCACCGTGCGCATGATCGCGATTTGGGAAAGGTATTGGGAGCCGCGCCAGCGATCGATCGCCAGCGTCAAGGCGCGGCGCACGCGCGGGTCTTTGAAAGCCGGATGCTTGTGGTTCAGCGAGACCGACACGTTGCAGTTCCAGGTGCTTTCCTGAACGGTAATCTTATCCTCGCCCAGTGCCCGGATCAGGTCGTCGCGCGATTTCGGCGGGAACGAGCGGAATTCGATGTCCGCCCGGCCGCCGCGGATGGCTTGAACGCGCACCGACTGTTTCGAGGCCAGAATCGCATTGAAGCCGTCGAGGTACGGAAGGCCATCGATATGATAGTCCTCGTATTTCACGCCGCTGATCAGCGCGCCCTGCTGCACCTCTTTCAGCTTGAACGCGCCGGAGCCGAGGACGTTGGTTTTGTACCAATTGGGATCCGCAGCCAGCCTGGCGTCGTCGTAAATCCAATTGTAGGGGTTGGCCAGCGCCGGGATGAAGGCCGAGGTTGCGTTCTTCAGGTGAAAGACGACCGTATAGTCGTCGGTTGCCTCGAAACGGTCCACCATCTCGTACATGACACGACGGACGGAGAGCACGCCATCCGGAGGGTTGATGATGTGGTTGAAGCTGGCCACGACGTCGTGGGCATCCAGCGGCGCACCGTCGTGGAACTTCACATTTTGATGCAGCTTGAACGTATAGGTCTTGCCGTCGTTGGTCGGTTCCGGCACATCGCCGATGCAGAGATCGCAGACGAAATCGGTCGGGTCGCTGGGGTTTTCCGGGTTGACCTTGATCAGCAGGCTGTAAAACGGCCCAATCGGATGGATAACACCGAACGTCGATTCCTGATGACCGTCAAAGCTGGGCTGGCGAGAGCCAACCACATAGTTCAGAATACCGCCGTATTTCGGCGTTTCTGCTTGCGCCACACCGGTCAGCGTCACCACTGCCGTTGCAACCGCGATCATTGACCGCCGCAAAACTCCCATGTCGGTTCCTCCGTCATATTTCCATTGAGCAACGCATTCCCGCATCGCATGGCTGTACCCTAGAAAGCGCATGCCACTCCGTCAATCGTGTCGCACCCCCGGACAAAAAAAGGCGGACGCCGGTGGTCCGGCATCCGCCAAGGCAACAAACAAGGGTTTGGACACTCAGGTCCAGAGGACCCCGCCAGCGTCAGCCGTCGACGGGCTCCTCCCAAACAATATAGGCGATATGCCCGGCAAAGGGAATGGCGGCCAGCGCCAAAATCCCACCGGCCAGGGCTATCCACCCGGCCGAAAAGCCGGTCGCATATTGCACCACGCCCGCCCAGAATGCGATGGCGGTCGCACAGAACACCCAAACCACCAGAACCCGCATCGGGTGATCTCCGGTCGTTCGAAAAGAGAGTTCCAGTCCGCTCATACCCAACTCCGCTATTGCGTCAGCCGTCTAACCCTTGTTGACTTATCATTCAGACAACGGCGCGGCAGTGACCGGCGTCACAGGTCAACCTTTTGTTAAGCGCAATATGGAGCAGGCGATGCACGTTGGAATGTCCGTTATTTTCCAGAATCCTGGACACACCCGCCCCGACCGCGACGTCTACAAGGAGGACATGGCGCTCGCCGACCTGGCGGAGCCGCTGGGCTTCGAGTCGATCTGGAGCGTCGAGCACCACTTCACCGACTACACCATGTGTCCGGACCCGCTGCAGTTCCTCTCCTACATGGCCGGCCGCACCAAAACCGCCAAGCTCGGCACCATGGTCGTCGTCCTGCCCTGGCGCGACCCGCTGCGCACGGCCGAGCAGATCAGCATGCTCGACAATATCAGCGACGGCCGCCTGATCCTCGGCCTGGGCCGCGGCGCCGGCCGGGTGGAGTTCGACGGCTTCCGCCTCGACATGGCCGAAAGCCGCCCGCGTTTCGTCGAGGGCGCGCAAATGGTGCTGCAAGGGCTGGAGACCGGCTATGTCGCGTTCGAGGGCCAGCACTACAAACAGCCCCGCGTCGCCATCCGGCCGGAGCCGTTCCAGAGCTTCCGCGGCCGCACCTATGCCGCCGCGGTCTCGCCGGAAAGCGCCCGCATCATGGCGGAGCTGGGCATCGGCCTCCTGGTGATCCCGCAAAAGCCGTGGGAGCATATCGCCCAGGAATTCGCCGAGTACAAGACCCTCTATCGGGAGGTGAACGGCCAGCCCGCGCCGAAGCCCATCGTCGCTGCCTGGACCGTCGTCGACGAGGACGAGCAACGCGCCTACGAGCGCGCCAGGCGCTATATCGGCGGCTACTGGCAGACGGTGCTGGACCATTACGAGTTCCACAAGGACCATCTGAAGGGCCAGAAAGGCTACGAATACTACGGAAAGTTCGCCGAGCACCTGCAACAGGACGAGGACGGCGCGATCCAGTTCTTTATGGACCTGCAGGTCTATGGCACGCCGGAGCAGTGCGTGCAAAAGATCACCAAGATCGCCGACCGGATGGGCTCCGACCAGTTCACCGGCATCTTCTCCATGGCCGGCATGCCCCATGACGAGGCGCGGGCCAACATGGAACTGTTCGCGAGGAGCGTGATGCCGGCGTTGAAGGCCCTGCCGCCGGCGGAACAGCGCGTGCCCGGCGCGGTGGCGGCGGAATAGAAGACAGACGACATGGCCAAGACCATAGGCGCCGCGATCTTCCCCGGCTTCGAACTGCTGCTGGTGCCGGGCGGCCTCGGCACGCGACCCGGCGTGGAGGACGCGGCGCTGATCGGTTGGCTGGGCGAGGGCTCCGACGCCTCCACCCTGGTGGCGACGGTCTGCACCGGCAGCGCCTTGCTGGCCCGGACCGGGCGGCTCGACGGCGCCGCTGCCACCAGCAACAAGGCGGCCTTCGGCTGGGTGATGCAGCAGGGCCCGAAAGTGGACTGGAAGCCGGAGGCGCGCTGGGTCGAGGCCGGCAAGTTCATGACCTCGTCAGGCGTCTCCGCCGGCATGGACATGGCCTTGGCGGCGATCCAGAGGTTGTATGGCGTGGCGGAGGCAGAGGGGGTCGAGTGTGGCTGAGTGCAGAATAGGGCGCTAAGCCAGTTTTCGTTCGGCATCAACATGTGTGGGCCGGTGCTGGTTCGCTACGGCACCGAAGCGCAGAACGCATCCACCTGCCGCCGATCCGGGGCCGAGTACGCCAACGGCCGACGCCGGCCTATTTCCACTTCCGCAAGGTCTCGATCTATTCCGGCTATTCCGGTTTGAATGAAATCCATCACAACATCTTCGCGAAGGCGCGGTTGGGGGTATCGGCCAACGGCGCCTTCGCTGTTCCGAGCCAAGGTGCACGCGTCGCCTCAGCCCATCAGCCCCAGCCGGTAGAACCGGTCGGCGGTGCCGGCGAACAGGTCGCGCTTTTCCGCCGCGCTGGCGCCTTTGCTCAGGATTTTGCAGGCGTTCCAATAGGCGCTGTAGGGGTAGCTGCCCTTATCGACCGGGAAGTTGCTCTCGAACATGCAGCGGTTGGCGCCGAACGCCTCCACGCAGGTCTCGACATAGGGTCTCCAGGCATCGGCCAGCATCTGGGCGGCCGGCGGTTTCGCCAGCGTGTGGAAGTCGTAGCCGTTCAGGCGCATCGCCATGCCGCCGACCTTGACAGAGACGTTCGGGCAGGTGGCGAGCTCGCGGATGGCCTTGCTCCAGTCGGCGAACACCTCGTCGCGCTTGCCGGCATAGGCGTTGATGCCGAGGGGCCCGCCGATATGATTGAGCACGATGTTCAGGTCCGGAATGGCGCGGGCCATCTGGGTCAGGTCGGGGATCTGCGGGTGATACAGCCAGGCCTCGAAGGTCAGGTTCAGCGGCGCGAGTTGGCGCAGCCCCGCCTGGAAGGTGGGGTTCAGCAGCGCGTGCTGGCCCGGCTGGTAGGCGGGATTGCGCGCTTCCGGATCCGGGTCCCAGGCAACGATGTGGCGGATGCCGCGGAAGCGGCCGTTGCCGGCGGCGATGTGCGCCTCCAGCACCGGCTTGACGTTGGCGCCGAGGAACATGTCTGCGAATGAGACGATGCCGGCGCAGGCGACGGTCTTGCCATAACCGCCGGACGCACTCATGGCGGCGACGCCGTTGGCGAACTCGGTCTCGCCGATGGCTTTCATCTCTTCCGCGCCGCTGGCGCGGTGCATGGCACGGCATTGCACGAACACGGTGCCGATAATGTTGTGACCGGAATTGCAGTCCTTTAGCAGCTCCGGCAGCATATAGGTCCAGTCCGCGCGCTCCCAAAGGTGATGGTGTGGGTCGATGATCGGCAGGTCCGACTCCAGCGCCGGCTCGTCATAGAGCGCGAGCCAGTCCTCGCGGACCGGGATGTAGTGGGAGCCGCCGGAAGGCGTCGGCGGAGCGGCGGGGGTTTTGGCCATGGCGTGGGGTTTCCTCGTAGCGTTCGGTTGCAGCTATCATGGCCCGAGGCCGCGCCGGAAGAAAGGGCCGCGATGGTCAGGCGGGGGCTCCGCCAGCGCCTGCCGTTGCCCCACATCCAGCTTCGCCGGATTGCCCGGCGCCTTGCGGTCGATCAGAGCGTCAGGGCCGCGCGCGTTGAACCGCAACGCCCAGTCGCGCACCGTCTGCAGACCGACGCCGCCGATCCGCGCCGCGTCCGTGCGGCTGCCGCCTTCGCAAGGACGGTGGCGGCAGGGACGGGGCGGCCCGCTCTCCGTGGCCTGGCCAGGGCTCCGAATCCGAGTTAACGGAGTTTGATGCCGAGGATTGAGGCGAGGTATCGGCGGTCCCATCCGGCGAGCTTTCGCCTGAGCTTGAGGGTTTTCTTGTCGGTTGCGGTTCTGACGAGATTTATGGCGAAGTGCCTGACGACGGCCATGTTCTTGGCACCGTGTCCGGTTCGCAGCCGGGCTTGGTCTTCGCGGAAGACGACGTCGAGGACCCAATGCAGGCGGTTCTCGATGCCTCAGTGGCCGCGCACGGCCTGAGCGGCAGTTTCTGCGGTCAGGGCGGCTGAGGAGATGTAGTATCGGGTGTCGGTGCGGCAGCGGTCCTTGAGCTCGGTTCGCGAGCGCACCTTGACGATGGTGGTGACGCCGGGGAGACGGAGCTCGCCCGGGAAGCGGCGATCACCGGC
>Ga0206129_10000751_pt1 | contig 48013 bp, 44 predicted proteins | sample Helgoland_Spring_8_FD_148616 | JGI IMG/M metagenome (GOLD analysis project Ga0206129, IMG submission 148616) | Pelagic subsurface seawater microbial communities from Kabeltonne, Helgoland, North Sea - Helgoland_Spring_Bloom_20160502_2 | ecosystem: Environmental > Aquatic > Marine > Epipelagic ...
CTGAGAAAAACCAATCGCTGAAAAAAATAAGACAAAAAATAATGAGAGACTAAACCTTCTTATCATTTACGTGTAACGTGGAAAACTAGAGATTAGTATTAAAATTTTGGTCGGCATCTGATAGCTGACCTTGATATGCATCTCTGAAGTTCTTTCTTCCAAAATAATCACTACTTACGTCATCAATGTAATCAGAAAATGTTTGTCGGAAGGTCATTTCAAGATTAACTCCCCAAAATCGATCAATTGACTTACTAACACCAACGCCATAAGGAATCGTAAACGTTGTGCGGTTATATTTGTCGGGTTGACCAGGTAATCCTTGACCTTCAGTCCCTAAAGGTTGCAGTTTGTGCCACGTTCCTTGGTACTCTCCTTTCGGGTTGAAGTACATGAATCCGATTCCACCAAATACATAGACATCTAATTTCAGTGCATTTCTTCCTCTAACTCCTCTCAAACGGTAAAGATTACCTTTCGCCTTTTGAATAAGATAAAACTCAGCCATCAAGTCCAATTCAAAATACCCAGTGCGGAATTTTAAATTTCTATTCCCTCTAAATTCTTCTGTTGTATACTCATCACTTCCTTTCAGAATGCCCCACTGAACATTGGCTCTACCAAACATGAAGTTGTTCAGTTGGTATCTGTAGCCTACCATCAGTGATGGTCGCGTCGCCGCAATGTCTGCATCCCAAATAAAACCTCTTTCAACTCCTGGACCTCCTCCTAGATCTCCTAAGAAACTAGTCACCCCAACTCCTCCAATCACTTGCTTACGGTATCTTTTCCACTGCTGGGCATCAGCTAAGCTAGGAAGTAGCACTATCGCTACAATTACAATGAGTATATGTTTTTTCATTTCTTTCAAAATACAATCGACAAATGTAATTAGTTTTTTAAAACGAAGGAAATTGATTTCAATAAACTAGCTGTTTCTTTGGTCTAGTCCCCAATTTAATTTATTTCTTAAACTATTTACAAAACTTTGGTTTTGAAGTTGCACAATAGAAATCTTGTAATCTGCTTTTTGGATGGTTAACACTTCGCCATTTTTCATTTCTTCTGATCTGGAATCCATCGCTACAAGATTTTTCTTAGCTCGACTTTCTACAACAATTTTTAAAACAGCATCATCATCAATAACAATTGGCCGAACATTTAAATTGTGAGGGGCGATTGGAGTAATTACAAAATTACCGGATCCGGGCATCATTATTGGCCCACCACAACTCAATGAGTAAGCTGTAGACCCTGTTGCAGTTGATATAATAAGCCCGTCTGTCCAATACGAATTTAGGTGTGTTCCATTTAGCTCAGTATGAATTGTGATCATTGATGAGCTGTCACTTTTTAAAATACTAATTTCATTTAGCGCATGATTGTCATTTCCAAAATGATTTTCACTGCTATCTAGGCGCAAAAGAGAACGCTCTTGTGTGGAGTAACTTCCAGTTATTATATCGTTTACCGCAGATTTAATTTCAGATGTTGGGGTGTTAGACAAAAAGCCTAATCTTCCGGTATTTATACCTAAAATAGGTATTTTTAAGTCTCTTACCAAAAGAATTGTATCTAAAAAAGTGCCATCGCCTCCAATACTTAGCAAAAAGGAAACTCCACTAGTTTTTAAGTCATCATAAGAATTATAATAATCGACCGATTCAAATGTAATGAGGCTGTGTTTTTTAACACTTGCCTCTAATTGACGATGAACAATGTATTGAATTCTTTCTTTTTGAAGTAAGGTAAACAACTCCTGAATTTTCGAAACGTCTTTGGGTTCTATTTTTTTGCCGTAAAGTGCTATTTTCATCACTTGATTAAATTGGTGCTACAAAATGCAGAAATAAACCGCTTTCTCCAAATTTATTAAAGGAATATTCTGCTCGAATAACTATGTCGTAGTAACTCACGAAATCAAGACCCACGCCATATCCGAATTGAAGTTCATTGGCTAAGCTGTTCATGGGATAACCGACTTGATCGTCGACGTACGCAATGTCATTGAAAATTCCCAAATAAAAGGCATAATGAAACTTACCGAATCGTTCTGCTAGTCCTGTCAAATTCATGGATGTAGGTTTTACAATTTGGTAGCGAAGCTGTACTCTGCCCAACCCAATATTTTGCCCGTCTATTACGTAATATTCATATGCTCTTATCCCAAATGAACTGTAACCTAAGCCGTTTCGCAGTAAATAAGGTTGGTTTTTATTCGGTGTTAAAAGAGCTCGTGCACTTCCTGCTAAATATAACCTTGGTTTTACCTCAATAAACTTTTTGGCTTCAATATTTAAGTTCAGTAAACTCAGATCAGATAGTATTCCCAAGCCGTATTGAGTAATAGAAGCTTTTAAAAAACTACCTTTTAGGGGATAATTCCGCGAGTCCCTTTTGTCGCTTGTAAATTGATAGCCTATTCGAAAATAGTCTAACCTATTCTGACTATTTAAAAGATAATTTTCATTTAACGTGACAACGGAATCAGTTACCGTGTTTCGACTATAGTTTAAAGTAAAGGCATGAGTATTGAATATCTTATTTCGATATGTTAATGTAACGGAGTTGGATAAGTTTCGAAGTGCATCGCTATCGGCATCCTTATATTGTAAACGTTCATTATTTAAGGAGTTATATGCAATTTCATCCCTTCTATTGTACGATAAATCTATGTCTAAACCAAGCTTTTGAGATTTTGTTAAATACGGGATTCGGTACTGTAGTCGATATCTTTCTGTGAAGCCATACTTTGCAGTTAAAGTTAATTTTTCTTTCCTACCTCGAAAATTATAGTGTGTTAGGTGCATCCCGTAGTTAATTCTCGAGGCATCTTTGGTGCGCCACCAAGTATTAAAATTATTATCATCTATTTCAATGATGGGAAGTGGAAAAATGTACCACCTCTCAGTGAGCTGAATAATGATATTGGCATGAACACTGTCAATAAGTGCAACATTTAAATTCGCAAAATTGAATAGTGAGGTATTCAATAAATTCTTTTTTGATTGAGAAATTGCAGCTGTTAATTCTTGATTCGAGAGGCTGTCACCAATTTTGAATTCCAACTCACGTAGTATAATTTTATCTTTAGTCGTTTTATTCCCAACAATGGTGATGTTGTTAATCACTTTCACATTAACTTCCTTAAACGCAATGGATGGTTTAAATGTATCAATTTGAAAGGCTTGAGAGTGTAAGCTCAAGTTGAATACTAAGAAAAATGATAGTAGGATGAAGCGAAACATCTGTAGACTTAGATGTTCAAGTAGTTGATAAATTCATTGTATCGCTTTTTTAATTCATCTTGCATTTCGCTTTTATGAAAAGATGCAACGATGGTGTAATTGTAGCGTTCAAATGTTTGAATGATTGGAGACAAGTCTGTTTTATTCACTTTTATCGTTACATCCATTTTAGTGGAGTCATCATGAGTGTGAATGTAGGAGCTTAAAATTTTTGCACCGTTGCTCTCAACAATAGAAGATATCTCGGAAAGAGAATAGTCATTAATGTTCACTTCCAACTGTAAAATTCCTCCCAAATCTTTAATTGCAGCCAAATTGCAGATGCTTTGTATCAGAATTGGAAGTGATATTACACCTAAGAAGGTATTGTCATCGTCTAAAATAGGAATCAAACTAAGTTTCAACGTGGAAACTTTAGAAAGCACTTCGTAAATATGCTCATAAGCATTGACTGCCGGTTTTTCCAGTGAAAGGTTGTGGTTTCCGATGGGAGCATTTGGATCATCCAAATCTAAAATATCACTCTCCGTAATTAAACCCAAGAAATCGGTGTTGTTTACTATTGGAAGCTCAGTAAGTTTATACTCCTCCATTAGTTCCAATGCCTTTTTCCCTGTATCAGAGGCTTTTAAAGCCGGGATTTCATCACTAATTAATTCTCTTGCCAACATTTTACGTCCTGCTTTGTATGTTATCTATTAAAACTAATTTTGAGCGTCGTTACACAATATTACTGAATTATTCATGAGTAGATTAAGCGTAAACATCAATAAAATAGCAACACTAAGGAATGCTCGAGGAGGTGATGTTCCAAACTTAGTACAAGTTGCTTTAGATTGTGAAAAGTTTGGTGCCCAAGGCATCACCATTCATCCTCGTCCTGACGAACGACACATTCGTTATAAAGACGTTTATGACCTTAAAAAAGTTGTTACTACTGAATTTAATATAGAAGGTTATCCCAATAAAAAGTTTATTGATTTAATATTAGATGTTAAGCCTGAGCAAGTTACGTTGGTTCCTGATCCTCCGGGAGTGTTGACATCAAATGCAGGATGGAAGGTAACAGAGCAGAAGGATTTTTTGAATGATGTGTTAAGCAAGTTCAAAGATGCTGGAATTCGCACTTCTATATTTATGGAGACCGACCTGGAGCAAATTAATTTCTTACCCAATATCTGCACCGATAGAATTGAATTTTATACCGGACCCTATGCAGAGAAGTTTAAGGTAAATCCGGAAAAAGCCATAAAAGACTATGTTGTGGCTGCCCAAAGGGTCGCAGAATTTGGTCTCGGAATTAATGCCGGGCATGATTTGGATACTGAAAATTTAGCTTTCTTCAAGAGTCAAATCCCTCAATTGATGGAAGTTTCTATTGGGCATGCATTGATCTCTGATGCGCTTTATTGGGGTTTAGAAAAAACGATTCAAAACTATTTAAAAGCATTGCAGTAACAGTATGGAGTTAAATTACAAAAGATTAGGAGAAGGTCAGCCTTTAATTGTTTTACATGGACTTTTTGGTTCGCTGGATAACTGGATGACCTTAGCGAAGAAATGGTCGAATGATTTTGAGGTTTACTTAGTTGATCAACGAAATCACGGACAATCGCCACATTCAGATCAGTTTTCGTATCCACTAATGGCAGATGACCTAAAGCAGCTGATGGATCAACTAGGACTAGAAAGTGCCATTTTGCTGGGCCACTCAATGGGAGGTAAAACTGTAATGGAGTTTTCTATGAAATATCCTGAGATGGTTGAAAAACTAATTGTTGTAGACATAGCACCTGTAAGTTACAATGTTCATCATTATACAATTATTGATGCCTTGAAAAGTGTGCCGCTAGAAGATATTTCTAGCCGGAAAGAGGCAGAGGAGTTTTTAAGTCGGTACATCAAGGATTTTGGGACGAGACAATTCTTACTCAAAAACCTGTATTGGCAAGCTAATGACAAACTGGCTTGGCGCTTCAATTTAGAAGTACTAGCGGATGAGATTTTGCCGATTAGTGAGTATGTTATAATGAAAGGGACTTTTCAAAAACAAACACTTTTCATTGCAGGAGCAAAATCAGATTATATTTTACCTGAATATGGCGCAACTATTAAGTCTAAATTCCCTAAGTATGAATTAGAAAGTATTTCGGGTGCAGGACATTGGGTGCATGCAGAGAAGATGGATGAGTTTTTGCAAGCTGTGATGAACTTCTTGAAATCATAAGAGATCTTTAACATCTTTTCGGAATTCTGTTAGGAAATAGCCATTGAAATCTATGGACCTTTCACTATTTTTACTTATTTTATAAAAGCATGCTATCAAAATTAGTCATCATTCCAACCTACAATGAGTTGGAGAACATTCAAAAAATTATTGCTAAAGTGTTTAGCCTCGAAGGAGATTTTCACATTTTAGTAGTTGATGATGGTTCTCCCGATGGCACTGCGGATATAGTAAAAAGTTTGCAATCGAAATATTCTGGGAAGCTGCACATAGAGGAACGCAGTGGTAAATTAGGCCTAGGTACAGCTTATATCCACGGGTTTAAGTGGGGGATGAAGCATAAGTATGACTTTCTTTTCGAAATGGATGCAGACTTTAGTCACAATCCTGATGACTTAATTAAACTCTATAACGCATGTGAATTAGAAGGTGGGTATGTTGCTATAGGTTCTCGCTATAAAACTGGTGTAAATGTAGTAAACTGGCCAATGGGAAGGGTCTTAATGTCTTATTATGCATCAGTCTACGTGCGATTTATAACGGGCATGCCTTTTAGAGACACAACTGCGGGATTTAAGTGTTATAGGGCCATCGTTTTAGAGACAATAAACCTGGATAAAATTCGGTTTAAAGGATACGCTTTTCAAATCGAGATGAAATTTCGTGCATGGAAACTAGGTTTCAATGTAGTTGAGGTTCCAATTATTTTTACGGATAGGCAAGAAGGAACAAGCAAAATGAGTGGAGGAATTTTTAAGGAAGCTTTTTTTGGTGTGATTTATTTAAGGTTATCAAGTATTTTTCAAAAACAAAGCAAATGAGCATGAGTGATTCAACTTATTTAATAAAGAATGCAACATTAGTAAACGAGAATAAAGTATTCGAAGCAGATGTTCGAATAGAGGGAGAGCGAATTGCAGAAATAAGCACTACAGGATTAACAGCAAAAGAGAATGAGGAAATTATAGATGCAAAAGGACTGCACTTAATTCCTGGAATGATAGATGATCAGGTTCACTTTAGAGAGCCTGGGTTAACGCATAAAGCTGAAATTTATACGGAAGCTAAAGCAGCCGTTGCTGGAGGGATAACCAGTTTTATGGAAATGCCCAACACCGTTCCGAATACCTTGACTCAAGATTTGTTAGAGGATAAGTATCAAATAGCAGCAAAAAAAGCATTAGCGAATTACTCCTTTTTCATGGGAGCTTCAAATGATAATTTAGATGAGGTTTTAAAAACGAATGCAAATGACGTTTGTGGAGTAAAAGTATTTATGGGCTCCTCTACCGGGAATATGTTAGTAGATTCCGAAGCAGTATTAGATAACTTATTTCGGAACTGTTCTATGCTAATTGCCACGCATTGCGAAGACGAAGCAACGGTTAGAGCTAATATGGCGAAAGCAGTAAAACAGTATGGAGAGGATATACCGATTGCACAGCATCCAATCATAAGAGATGAATTAGCCTGCTATAGATCTTCTTCAAAGGCAGTTGAGTTAGCAAAAAAGTACAACACTAGGTTACACGTTTTGCATATTTCTACAGCAAAAGAACTTGAACTCTTAAGTAATAAATTAGATATAGAGGGAAAAAAAATAACAGCTGAAGCTTGTATTCACCACCTGTGGTTTACTGATGCCGATTATGAAAAGTTTGGGACTCGAATTAAGTGGAATCCTGCAGTAAAATCTAAATCAGATCGGGATGCCATAAGAAAGGCAGTAAGCGATAACATTATTGATGTAATTGCTACCGACCATGCACCGCATACAAAAGGAGAAAAAGCAAACAAATATGCTAAGGCACCGAGTGGAGGCCCCTTGGTGCAACACGCATTGCCGGCCTTATTTGATATGTACCATCAAGGTGTTTTTAGTCTAGAAAAAATTGTCGAGAAAACAAGTCACTCACTGGCTAAATTATTTAGAATAAAAGACCGAGGTTTTATTAGAGAAGGTTATTATGCTGATCTGGTACTAGTAGATTTGAATAAGCCGAATATTGTTACCCCTGAAAGTTTACTTTACAAATGTGGGTGGTCTCCTTTTGAAGGACAGCAGTTCAAAGCGAGTATTCAAAAGACTTTCATAAGTGGGCACTTGGCCTTTAATGAAGGGGTTTTTGACGAGTCCAAAAAGGGACACCGGTTAAAATTTAACGCATGAAGCTTCTCGCAATAGTTTTAGTATTTATTTCAATTATGGCGTGCCAAAAAAAGGTAGAGAAGCCTGACTACCTGATAGAAGAAGATGGCTTTGTTGAGGTATTAACGGATTTTCAAACAGCCGAAGCAATTGTCCGTCTAGGGTATAATCGCACGTCAGACAGTTTAATTTTTAACGATTCAGTTTTTGCCGCCGTATTTAGAAAACACGGAATTACTGAAGCTGTTTTTGACAGTAATTTCAGTTACTATTCAAATAGACCGAAAGAGTTTGAAAAGTTATTTGAAAAAGTAATAACTAACTTGAGTACTAAATCAGCGAAAATTCAGGAGAAAAGCGTGCCGGAGCCAACGAACAAAAAGTAAGATTTCCGGTCAATTCAGATGTTTTTAGTCGTCTAACTTCAATACAGCTAGAAAGGCGTTTTGAGGCACTTCTACGTTCCCAATTTGCCGCATCTTTTTCTTTCCTTTCTTTTGCTTCTCCAATAATTTCCGCTTTCTAGAAATATCTCCTCCATAGCATTTTGCCGTTACATCTTTTCGAAGTGCTTTCACTGTTTCTCTAGAAATTATTTTCGCTCCAATAGCAGCTTGTATGGCAATGTCAAACTGTTGTCTTGGAAGTAATTCTCTTAGCTTTAAACAAATTCTTTTACCCAAGTCATATGCTTTGTCTTTGTGAATAAGAGCAGAAAGTGCGTCAACTTGGTCTCCATTTAGAAGCAGGTCCATTTTCACTAACTTAGATTCTTGATAGCCTATCGGAAAGTAGTCAAATGAGGCATAACCTCTTGAAATTGTTTTTAGACGATCGTAAAAATCAAAAACAATTTCAGCTAACGGAATATGAAAGGTAAGCTCTACACGGTCTGTTGTTAAATAAACTTGATTTTGAAGTTCTCCCCGTTTGCTAATGCAAAGTGTCATAATTGCACCTACAAAGTCTGATTTTGTTATAATTTGTGCTTTGATGTAAGGCTCCTCTACTCGGTTTAGCAAGGTAACTTCAGGTAGGTCTGAGGGGTTATTAATCAAAATTAACTCATCCGGATTTTTGTTTAAAAATGCATGGTAAGAAACGTTTGGAACTGTCGTAATAACGGTCATGTCAAACTCTCGTTCTAGCCTTTCTTGAATTATTTCCATGTGAAGCATTCCTAAAAAGCCACAACGGAAACCAAAACCTAGTGCTGCAGATGATTCTGGTTCAAATGTCAATGAAGCATCATTTAGTTGCAATTTCTCCATAGCATCGCGCAACTCTTCGTATTCATCCGTATCAACGGGATAAATTCCTGCAAATACCATTGGTTTTACATCTTCAAATCCCTGAATTGCAGATGTACAAGGTTTGTCAACGGTAGTAATGGTGTCTCCAACTTTTACCTCACTTGCGGTTTTAATGCCAGAAACGATATAGCCTACATCTCCAGTTTTAACTACTTGTCTTGGTTCTTTTTTTAATTTTAGGACTCCGATTTCATCAGCTCCGTATTCGCTTCCGGTATTCACAAATTTTACCTTAGAGCCTTTTCTAAGCTCTCCATTAATAATTTTGAAGTATGCTAAAATTCCTCTATAAGAATCATATACTGAATCAAATATCAATGCCTGAAGTGGGGCGTTAGGATCTCCAACAGGTGCTGGAACTCTTTTGATAATTGCTTCTAGCATTTCGTCAATTCCTTGTCCGGTTTTACCACTAGCACTTAAAATATCTTCTCTGTCGCAGCCAATCAAATCAATAATTTGGTCTTTTACCTCCTCAGGCATGGCCGAAGGAAGATCAATTTTATTTAAAATGGGAATAATTTCTAAATCGTGTTCTAGAGCAAGGTATAAGTTCGAAATTGTCTGAGCTTGGATTCCTTGAGCAGCGTCAACAATTAAAAGAGCTCCTTCACAAGCGGCAATAGATCTTGAAACTTCGTAAGAAAAATCAACGTGACCAGGTGTGTCGATTAAATTTAAGATATAAGTGGTTCCCTCATGCACATAGTTCATCTGTATCGCATGACTTTTAATGGTAATGCCACGTTCTCTTTCTAGGTCCATATCATCTAGAGTTTGGTTTTGTAACTCTCGTGATGTTATTGTATTTGTGGCCTCTAAAAGTCTGTCGGCCAAGGTGCTTTTCCCGTGGTCAATGTGTGCAATAATGCAAAAATTCCTTATCAACTCCATGTCTCAATTTATGTGTGACAAAATTACTTTATTATATTCCTCTAAACATTCTTAATTTCATGCAACGCTATTCTTTTTATTTGCGTCTCTGTACTCTTAGAGAAAGACTATTGTATAGAAGTGGAAATTTCTGTTACTTTACGTTTCGTCTTTTTTTAAAGCATCTTGAATTAAACTTTATTTTATGAGAAAGTACATTGTTGGGCTTTTTGTTTTTGTTAATTGTGCATTATTTTCTGCAAGTGTTTCTGCACAGGCAATTTTCGCAGGAGGTGAGATTTATACAAAATATATAGGAGATGGTAGTGAAACTTGTAATGACCCCTTACCATATGAGATAACATTCCGATTTTTTAGAGATGCGCCGACGTCAACAATAGACCCATTGCCACCCACAGCAAATGTCTGGGTTGTAGACATAACTTCAAAAGACCCTAACACTCATGCTTTCCAAGAAATTACCCTAGATAGTTTATTGGAGTTCCCTACTCTGAATAATTTATGTATTCAAAACAATGAGGTTGTTACTGATGGGGGTTATTACTCCAACCGCACGCCTGTTTTGTTAGACGCTAATAAGCGATATAAAATTCTTTATGGAGAGCAAGCACCTGGAGGCTTCAGTTATATAGGGTATGAGTTTCATTCTCCCGCGAATTCAAATATAAACGCAGGACAACGTTTTTTTCTAAAAACAGAGGTGCATACTTTTTGTGATACCGTTCGGACTTTTTCAGATGATACCCCTGCAAACCAACAAGTGGTGTACAATACGGGTAAAAATAGTGGAGCGCTATGGAGTGCGAAAACAGAGATTTTAGAAACTATTTGTGAAGGCAATAGTTATCGCTACGCTTTGAGTGATTACGTAAGAGATCCTGACCAAAGAGTTTATAATATCACCGATGTTACTAACAACACGGTTGTTCAAGGGCCTATTACTTCTAGAGATTCTCTGTCTTTTCGCTTGAAACCTGTAGTAACAGGAGAAAATCGAGCAGCTATTTACGTAAACCCTAGAAATACATACGACCCTTTCCCAACAGCTGCTTCTGACCCCTTTAGGTTTAATGAAGTTACAGGTGTTATGACATTTACACCTCAGCTCGCTATCGGAGAAAGGATATACACAGCTCCAGTTGTTTTTGAAGTGACGGAATGGAAGAGAGTTTTTGTGTTAGAGGATGACGGTAGCGGAACTGGAAGTTTCATTAGAAGAACTAGATGGGATACAGCTGCGATTACTACGAGACAAATTAGATTCCTTATTGCGAATCAAAGTTTGTGTGACGATAATTTACCAATTGTAGAATCAGAAAAGTGGAATTTAATCGAACAAGCCTGGGAGTTTGATTGTGCTTCAGATACACTAGAGTTTAGGTTTAACAAGCCAATGCTTTTCAGAAGTCTAGCATTAGAAGCGCCATTTGATTTTAGAGTATTTAGAGGTACAGATCCAAAAGCTCCTGTTGATCAAAGCGCATACAATCCTGATGAAATTTTTGTGAATCCTGACAGTATAAATGAGTTTGGTGAGTTTAGCACCTTTAGACTTTATTTTGGAGAAGGTTTAGGACCAGGCAGGTATACTCTATTTACTAGAGTAGGAAATGATACCAACACAATAGAAAATAGATGTGGATTTTTTATGCCAGAATTTCAGTCTACGCCGTTTCTCATAAACAGAGAGTATGAATATACTTTTAAAGATGACGATGACAGAATACAAGTACTTAGTCAGAAAAATTTCTGTTTTCCGGGAGATGCACCAGTTTTTAATTTGGATGCACTTGCCAGACAAAGAAGGACTATTGTGGCAAAGGCAGATTCTTTTCATTTCTCATACAGAGGAACTGTTAACCCGGGAGCGCCGCCCAGAATTGTAGATTCTGCTCAGTTGAATGATAGTAGGTTTAATGTTTACAATACCCTTACCATACCTGACCCATATGATTACGATACTACTCCATTGGGTAATGAAACTGAAGGTTTTTGGAGAGTTGGCGTTGGATTAAACTTTCCTTGGTATAGTTTTAGCGGGACAAAAAATGATGAGCGTTGTTATGACGACGACTTTACAGAGGTTACGTTCTTTACTCACCCGAAGGTAAGTACAGTTGATATAGATTTGTGTCGACAAGAACGTTGGCCGGTGATTCGAGATTTAGTGGATCCAAAGTATAAAATACCTGGGAGCCCGGGTAATCCTGTAAGTTATTCTTGGGTAAAGTATAGCGACAGTGTTAGAACAGTTATCGCTACTAACGCGCAAGGCGATGTAATTGGCTTTCCCGGTGATACAGTAACTTATAACATCATTCCGGTTGGAGGTTCTTCGAATGGGAATTCTCAAGCAGCCGGTAATGTCAATGATACATTAGACCTAGAGCTTGGTGTTGGAACCGGTGTAGGAATCGGTTCATTGCAAAAGGTGAAAGTGTATGTTACTTTCCCAAATGGCTGTATTGATTCTAATGCAATACAAATTGTTAAGCAAGATGTGAATGTGAAGTTGGCCCCTGAAATTGTAAGTAACTTCGGAATCAAGGATACTGTAATTTGTCGTGATGAGGCTTTTGAGATGTTTAATACTCTTTCTGAAGAATATTTAAGACCAGAGTTTATGTCGAGACAGTGGTACTATGGTGAGAATACTGCAAATATTGCAATTCCAAATGACACTACAGACACGCTTTCTGCGAATTCTATGCTTCAAAACGGAAAGGGATGGTACAAATTAGTGGTTACGAAAACAACCGATAACAGTACTTGTGAAGGAACAGATTCGATCTACGTTAACATAGCCGACTCTTTGGATAAAACAGAACCTGAATGTTCCATTGTAACTTTTGATAAAAACACAAGACAGATTAGACAACGTTTTTATTGGCCAACTGTAGAAGGAGCTGAACGATACGAGGTTCGGGGAGTTGATCAACTAGGTCGACCTTTAGATAGTTTAGGAACAGATACTACAGTGAATGGGCAAGTACTTTGGTTTAGAGCCAATGATACGTACGGAATTCATCATTGGATTGAGGGGAAAGAGGTTCGATTATTTGTTCGTGCCGTAAATAATGAAGTTCCTGAAGGCACATCTTGTAAATATGGTGAAGCTATTTTAGCAGAGGCATGCGAAGTACTTGTTAAACCAACAAATGTTTTCACTCCAAACGGAGACGGAATTAATGATGTATTGAGATTTGACTTATTAGAATTATTTGATGGCAATAAGTTACAGGTTTTTAATCGTTGGGGTAAACTAGTTTTTGAGGATAGTAATTACCAAAATGATTGGGATGGAGGTGATTTGAAAGATGGAACTTATTTCTATGTTTTAGACATTGATGACCCAAGTGGGACACAAGATATTTTTAAAGGAACTGTTACAATTCTAAGATAGATTGCTAATTAACTTTTCTACTTTTAAAGGCTCTTTGCGAACAAAGGGCCTTTATATTTGTACCTAATACAAAACATTACGACTAGTGATAGAGCGATTAAAATCAACCGACAAGCCTCTTTTTTCATTCGAAATCTTACCACCATTAAAAGGTAAAAGTATACAGTCTATTTACGATGGAATAGACCCACTGATGGAGTTTAAGCCCGCATTTGTCAATGTTACTTATCATCGGGAAGAATTTATATACAAGAAAAGAGAGAAAGGATTTCTAGAAAAAATAGCTATTAAGAAAAGACCGGGGACGGTAGGAATTTGTGCCGCTATTATGAATAAATATAACATTGAAGCCATTCCTCATTTGATCTGTGGGGGTTTCAATAAAGAGGAAACTGAGAATGCTTTAATAGATTTAAATTTTCTTGGTATTGACAACGTTTTGGCCTTAAGGGGAGACCCAATAAAAACTGAATCTCATTTTGTTCCTGAGCCTGGAGGGAATGAGTATGCAGTTGACTTAGTAAAACAGATAGTCGAGTTAAATAATGGGAACTACATGGACGAAAATATCGAAAATGCAACTCCGACAAATTTTTCGATTGGCGTAGCTGGTTATCCCGAAAAGCATTTTGAGTCACCAAATATGACTACCGATATTAAGAGACTGAAAGAGAAGATTGATGCCGGAGCAGACTATGTGGTAACTCAATTGTTTTATGATAATAAAAAGTTTTTTGACTTTGTTGATGCGTGCAGATCAGCGGGAATAGACGTGCCTATTATTCCAGGTATAAAACCAATTGAGTCTATGCGGCACATCACGTTTTTACCAAAGTTTTTTAATATTGATTTACCTTCGGAGCTTACTGACGAGTTAGATAAGTGCAAATCGAATGAGGACGTTAAACAAGTGGGTACTGAATGGGCGATTCAACAGTCGAAAGAGTTAATCGAGCACGGTTCTCCATGCCTACATTTTTATACTATGGGAAAATCCACAACGGTAAAGAAGATAGCTCAATCTATTTTTTAGACTTGAACCATTCGCTGGATATACTTTCCGACTATATCAAATTCAATATTTACTAAGGAACCTGCAGCTAATTGGTGGAAAACAGTGTGCTCATAAGTGTACGGTATAATGGTCACTTCAAAAGAGTTGTCTGTAACGTTAAATGCTGTAAGACTAGTACCGTTAATGCAAATTGATCCTTTCTCAACAATTAGTTTAGAAGGGGCTCTTAATTGAAATTTGTAAATCCAACTTCCTTTTTCTTCTATTATAGATTGAACTGTAGCAGTTGAGTCTACATGACCTTGGACTATATGACCATCTAAACGCCCATTCATTTGCATGCAGCGTTCTAAATTAACTTTTTGACCAGCTAGCCATTCTCCAAGATTGGTTTTGTCAATCGTTTCTTTTACTGCAACTACTTCGTAACTTGACGTATTAATTTTCTCAACAGTTAGACAAACGCCATTATGAGCAACACTTTGATCAACTTTTAATTCATTCAATAGAGTAGAGTCAATCTCTATCCTAACATTACTTCCTTCATTTTTAAGAGACTTAATTTCTCCTAAACTTTCAATAATTCCTGTAAACATTTATTGCTTTTCTTGTAATATTTTTGAGTCCAATACGGTTATTGTTCCCTTAATAATTCTTGGTTTTTGAGGATCAAGGCTTAATTCAAACACTTCACAAACGTAAAAATAAACAGCTGAATTGACCTTAGTTTGATCTAGGTTTAGAGCTCTTCTTGCTTTCTCACCTCTAATGTTTTGGTGTTCGCCATTCCAATTAATATCAATGTTATTAGTGCTAAAGACAAGTTCGCCCCATCTATTATAGATTTGAATTTGAATTGAGTCAACATTCTTGTACGGTTGAATCGGGACAAATAAATCATTTTTACCGTCGCCGTTTGGTGTGAAAACATTAGGTAATTCATATACTGGGCAATAGGGTGCGCATTGAAATTCTGTTTCAATACTTTCATTTCCTGTTGAATCTACTGCAGTTACTGTATAACAACCTCCTACACTATCTGCCGGGGCTTGATAAGTGGTATCATTTAAATCGGTTGTTTCAAAAATTAACCTCTTGGCAGTTCTTCTATTTTCAGCAAAATAAACTCTATAACTAGCGAGGTCAGGTGCACAGTTTCGTTGAACATCATTCCAAGTGAGTTTTAAAAAGCCATCTTCGCACTCACTTTCTAATGAAAATATTGGACTGCAAGGCGATACATTATCTTCAGGCGTGGCGCAAGTTATTTGAGATGAATTAACGATTGGCTTTACCACACTGTTCAGGTTATACTCACCAATAGAGCGAATGTAGTAACAATATTCATCACCATTTATCAAATTGAGGTCAGTATAAGTAGGTGTGTTAGTGCTTCCGATAGAATCAAATTGTGATGTTCCAGAAAGACTTCTGAAAATGTCATACCTTGAATTCTTCCATGGCGTATTGTCTGTCCACGTGAGCGTAATTTGCTCGTCACTGATGGACGTGCTTAAAAATAGTGACGCGGCTGTTGACGTTTTTCCAACTTCTTGTCTGCCATTTCCCAAGCTTAATAAGGAGATTTTAAATCTTCTGCTTCGACTTTCTGTGTCCGTATTGTTTAGGTTGAAAATAGTATCATCAATACTGTTCGTTGAGTCAATTAGTTGAGCAGGGTTCTCTTCATCGAAAATATGATACTTATATGGAGCGGGGAACGCAACTGTATCAAATTTTTCTGGTGGAGACCAAGCTAAAAATAATTCTCCTAAGGTTGAAGAGGTACTCGTTATTGATACATTGGTAATGACAGGAATAATTTTCTCAATTTCTGCACATACCTCATTCGAAGCATAACTTTCATCTCCGTCTGGATAGTATTTTGTAATCAAATAACAATACTTCTGCCCGGGAACTAACCCCTCGCCACTATTGTCATCATTATAAAATCGCACGCTAACATCATTAATTATTGCAATTCGCTCGTATTGTATGCCATCAGGAACTCCCGGTATACAATTCGAGGAAACAAAACCGGAAGAGTCTCTTCTTCTGTAAACATAATAGCCGCTTGCATTTGGACATTCTAGGTTATCCCAATTCAAAGAAATTGATTTCCCTGTAGCCTGCGCTGTGGCATTTTTTGGTCCGGGAGAAATAACTCGGATATTAAGACTCTTAAAATTTACTAGGTTGACAGACCCTCTGGCTTCGGCGTTGTCTTCTGCTCGCAAGTTAAGGGTATAATTATTTTTTCTAACGTCATCACAGGTGGTGTTCCATTCAAAGCTTGTATTTACGGGATTAGAAGCGTTCTGTACGATAAAATTTGTTCTCTGATTTATGGGTGATTCTAGTAATTCCCCCGAAGCAGTAAGTGTAACCTGATCTGATGGGTCAGAGTCGGAGCTGCTTATCTGAGTAATTAGTCGAGTTCCTGCTTCTACACAAATCAAATCACTAGAAAAAATCGCTGGTGCTGTATTGTTGCAATTGCCCTCTACTAATATTTGAATGTCTCGGAGGACACTTCCAACTTTAAACCCTCTTCGAAACTCGGTAATTACGATAGCGACGTTGTAAATCCCGGTTTGAACAGGAGTATCCCACATTAAATCTCCTGTAATAGCATCAATTGAAAAGCTAGTTGAAGCTTGGGGAAAAGTAAAGTTTGGAGCTATTACATCTCTTGCTGCTTTACTCGGAGCAAGAGCATAGGACAATGAATCTTGGCCATCGGGATCAAAGGCCCCGGGGTTATAGATAAACTTAATTCCTGCACAGGCACGGTCAATAGGGTCGTTTCTAAGTTGTACTGAGTTGTTTTCATCGCCAGTAAAGGCGGGTATTGTCAATTCGGATTGAATGGTAAATGGAACGTTAATTGAATTACTCATGTTCAATACATTCGCATTTCTGTTTGGATCCTCTACGGATATTCGATAAGTGAAAGCCGGTCCTGGAAACGTATGTGTTGCTTTCCAAACTCGCTTAAGTATCGGGAAAGGATTAGAAGCTATTTGTGTCTGATTGTTTAGGTTAATAGAATCTAACTTTGTATTGTCTCCCCAATTTACTTCTATCTCCCTGCGTTCTATTGCAGGGCTATCCCCATCAGCGTATATTGTAAAGGTAAATTCATAAGTTAAGCCACTAATATGACGATAGGTAATCTCTCCTGCAAGATTATGTGTACCAAAGCTTGAAATTGCTAAGAACAACAAAAAAATAAAGCCAAAGAGTTTACGAATCATATACAGTTAGACGTTAATAATTAATAACTTGTTGCTCTATGTTTTGAGGTAAATCTCGGTACTCATACTGCTGCGTTCTCAATTGAGGTTTGAAACCTGCCTCTCGGATGGCATCTTGTATTCCATCGGCAGTAAAACGGTGAGGAGCACCCGCAACTGAAACTACATTTTCTTCTATCATAATTGACCCCATATCGTTAGCTCCTGAATGTAAGCAAATTTGTGCTACTTCTTTCCCAACCGTTAGCCAACTCGCTTGAATGTTTTCCACGTTTGGAAGCATAATTCTAGAAATAGCAATCATTCTAATGTATTCGTCTGCAGAGACATTATTACTAACACCTTTTAGCCTTTTTAATAGGGTGCCATCATCTTGGAATGGCCACGGGATAAAAGCTAAGAATCCTTTTGCATGTTTTGGTTTCTCACTTTGCACTTCTCTTAACCAAACTAAATGCTCAAAACGCTCTTCTAGTGTCTCAATGTGACCAAACATCATGGTGGCAGATGTGGTGATATCTAATTGATGTGCTGCTCTCATAACATCTAACCACTCTTTTCCAGTGCATTTCCCTTTTGAAATGAGCCTGCGTACTCTGTCATTGAGAATTTCTGCACCTGCTCCCGGTAGAGAATCTAAGCCTGCTTCTTTTAGTTGTCTTAGTACTTCAATGTGACTTAAACCTTCAAGCTTACAGATATGCGCAATTTCAGGTGGTCCTAAAGCATGCAGTTTTAGATTTGGATAAAGACTTTTCAGTTCTTTAAATAACCCACAATAATAGTCTAAACCTAAATCAGGGTGGTGCCCGCCTTGTAGTAGCAATTGTTCACCTCCATATTTTATGAGCTCATCTATCTTTTCTTTGTATTGAGCTATCGTTGTTACATATGCTTCTTTATGGCCGGGAATTCTGAAAAAGTTACAAAACTTGCAGTTTGCTAAACAAACATTGGTAGTGTTTGCGTTTCTATCAATAATCCAAGTGACTTCCTCGTTGCCCTTTTTTTCAATTTTTAATTGATTGGCAACAAAGGCCAAGTCAGCTGTTGCAGCATTTGTAAATAAAAACTGGCCTTCTTCTGCGCTTAAAAATTCTTTTTTTAATGCTTTACTTAATAAATCTTCTGTGTTCAATGCAAATGTATTTGAATGATAACTGAAATTGTCCGTGTTAATTGTGTTAGTTTTGTAGCTGTAAAATTACGCATTAAAGCCACTTCTACGCTATTAACAGCGGGACATATGGCTTGTTCAATGGAAATGTAAAATGACAAAGACAAAATCAACAAAAACTAAACTTGGTATTTCGATAGGAGACCCTAACGGAATTGGAATTGAGGTAATTCTGCGAACGTTGGCGGATAATAGATTGATGGAGTTATTTACGCCAATTATTTTCGGAGGGAAGAGTATTATTTTAAGTCAGACGAAAACATTTCAATTTCAAGACCTTAAATTCAACTTTATTGAGTCTGTTGAAGATGCAAAGAACGGGCAGATTAATGTGGTTACCGTTTGTGATGAGTCTTTTGAACAGAACTTTGGAAATGAATCGGGTGAAGCAGGGAAGATATCTTTTGAGTCTCTTTCGGCGGCAGTAAAAAGTTTGAAGTCAAATGAGATTAATGCCTTAGTTACTGCCCCAATTAATAAAAATGCCATTCAATCTGCAGATTTTGAATTTCCGGGACATACTGAATATTTACAGCAGCAAGATGAGGCTAGCGATTCGTTGATGTTGATGTTGAGCGATAGTGCTCGAATTGGTGTGGTAACTGGACATGTGCCGTTAGCGGAAGTAGGAAAACAATTGACGGATGAGCTTATTTTGGCAAAGTTGACTATTTTAAATAAGAGTTTAAAAGAAGATTTTAGTATTCGAAAACCAAAAATTGCAGTTATGGGGTTGAATCCTCACGCTGGAGACAATGGGCTTTTGGGGAAAGAAGAGCAAGAATTAATTATTCCTGCAATCAATCAAGCAAAAAGTATTGGGATTTTAGCCTTTGGACCGTATGCCGCAGATGGCTTCTTTGGTTCTAACGCCTACACCAAATTCGATGGTATTCTTGCCATGTATCACGATCAAGGTTTAATACCTGCGAAAAGTTTTTCTTTTGGATCAGGAGTCAATTTTACAGCCGGACTTTCTTTTATTAGAACATCACCTGATCATGGCACCGCATTTGAAATATCAGGTCAAGGTGTTGCAGATGAAGGGTCGTTTAGAACTGCACTTTACACTGCAATTGAGTTGTGTAAAAACAGAGAATTAAATGCTGAGTTAGCAGAAGGGGCTTTAGCTGTAAATAAAAGTCGGAATTAGTAGTTAGGAAATATTATTTTGTTAAATTTGCCGACTTCTTTTTTGGGAAGATAATGATGAAGAAAGAGAAACAAAAATTGATAATTCCCTTTATAGGCTTGAAGCCGGGGTTGCATCGGTTTGAATTTGAGATAGATTCGACGTTCTTTGAGCAATTTGATTACTCAATAATAAAAGAGGGAGACTTTAAGATTAAAGTTGATTTTGAAAAGAAAAAGAATCTTTTTAATTTGAATTTTAAGATAAAGGGAAAAATTACTGCAAGTTGTGATCGGTGTGTAGAGCCGCTAACACTTAAAGTAAAGGGAGAGGAGAGCTTGATTGTTAAGTTTGGAGAAACAACTTTTAATGAAACAGATGAAATTAAAGTTATTTCACCTGCGGAGTACGAGCTGGATTTAACAAATGATATTTATCAATATGCTCACTTGTTAATGCCGACAAAAGTGACCCACGAGAAGAAAAAGGATTGTAATCCTGAAATTATTGAGCAGTTATATAAGCTTACAACAAAACAAGAAAGTAAAAAAGTAGACCCACGATGGGCTGCCTTATCAAAATTAAAAGATAAAAGCGAATAAAATTATAAGATTATGGCACATCCTAAACGAAAGATATCCAAAACGAGAAGAGACAAGAGAAGAACGCACTATAAAGCTGAAGCTCCAACAATTGCGACTTGTCCAACAACTGGCATGCCGCACCTGTATCACAGAGCACACTGGTATGAAGGGAAGCTTTATTACAAAGGGAAAGTGGTGATGGAAAAGGCAGAAGCTTAATTTTCTAAATAAATTTTTTTGAAGGTGGACTGTGCAAGTAGTTCACCTTTTGTTTTTAACAGCTTTTATTGAAAAGCTTCTTGCTTTGGGCTTTTATTACTTCTAAGAATGGAGTACATTAGCCACCTTAAAGCATTTATAATCGCAGAATGAGTAAAATCCGAGCAGCAGTAACTTCAGTTGGAGGTTACGTTCCTGAATACAAGTTGACCAACAAAGTGTTGGAAACCATGGTTGACACAAATGACGAGTGGATCATGTCTAGGACGGGAATCAAGGAAAGGAGAATATTAAAAGGAGAAGGGCTTGGCACTTCAGATATGGCAGTAGAAGCAGTAAATGAGCTTTTGAAAAAAAGAGGGATTTCTGCTGATGAGATTGATTTGTTGATTTGTTGTACAGTTACTCCGGATTTAGTATTTCCTGCTACAGCAAATATTATTACTGATAAAATAGGAGCAAGTAATGCTTTTGGTTTTGATTTAATGGCTGCATGCTCAGGGTTTTTATACGGTGTCACAACGGGCTCTAAATACATTGAATCAGGAGCTTGTAAAAAAGTGGTAGTAGTGGGGGCAGACAAGATGTCTTCCATAGTTGATTACGAAGACCGTCAAACTTGTATTATTTTTGGAGACGGTTGTGGGGCAGTTTTGTTAGAGCCAACGGAAGAGGACTTTGGAGTGATGGATACCATTATGAAAAGTGATGGTTCGGGTCGAGTGCATTTACATCAAAAAGCAGGTGGCTCAGTTAAGCCTGCAAGTCATGCAACGGTTGATGCTAAGGAGCACTTTATTTACCAAGAAGGCCAAGCTGTTTTTAAATTTGCTGTAACAAATATGGCAGATGTTTCAGCGGAAATCATGGAGCGCAACAATTTATCAAGTGATGATATTCGATTCCTAGTGCCACACCAAGCGAACAAAAGAATTATTGATGCTACCGCCAGAAGAATGGGCGTAGGAGAAGATAAGGTGATGCTAAATATTGAAAAATATGGTAATACGACCAGTGGAACTATTCCTCTCTGCTTGTGGGAATGGGAAAAACAATTAAAAAAAGGAGACAATTTAATTCTTTCTGCTTTTGGTGGAGGATTTACTTGGGGTTCTATCTATTTAAAATGGGCCTACGATAGCAAGTAATAATTGTACTTTTCAAGATATTTTATAAATTTAACGACATAATTAAAAGAATTACGACCTATGAAAGTTAGTGAAATTCAAGAACTGATTAAATTCGTTTCAAAATCAGGTGTAAGTGAAGTTGAAATTGAACACAAAGATTTTAAAATCAATATAAAAACACCTCCTTATAGAAAAGGGAAGGGGGTTGAACCTACTGCGCCTCAGCAGCAAATGGTCCCTCAAATGATGCCGGGTCAGATGCAACAAATGCCAGCTCAAATGCCTGTGGCGGCAGCTCCGGCACCTGCTGCTCCTGCTGCGCCAGCAGCTGAAGCTCCAAAAGCTGATGAAAATGCCAATTACATTGAGATTAAATCTCCAATGATTGGGACCTTTTATAGAAAACCTTCACCTGATAAGGAAGAGTTTGCAAAAGTTGGTGATGTGATTAGTGAAGGAGACACAGTTTGTGTTATTGAAGCTATGAAGTTATTCAACGAAATAGAAAGTGAAGTAAGTGGAAAAATAGTGAAGGTGTTGGTTGACGATACAACTCCTGTTGAATACGACCAAGTTTTATTTTTAGTTGATCCTGCAGGTTAATCCCTGTTTCTTTTCATTTAATACGTAGAAATATGTTTAAGAAAATATTAATTGCCAATAGAGGAGAAATTGCTCTACGGGTAATTCGTACTTGTAAAGAAATGGGCATTAAAACGGTGGCTGTTTACTCTACTGCTGATGCTGATAGTTTACATGTGCGATTCGCTGATGAGGCAGTTTGTATTGGACCTCCTTCAAGTACCGATTCGTATTTGAAGATGACCAATATTATTGCTGCTGCAGAAATTACAAATGCAGACGCCATTCATCCAGGCTATGGATTTTTGTCAGAGAATGCAAAGTTTTCAAAAATTTGCGCAGAGCACGCCATAAAGTTTATTGGTGCTTCTCCAGAAATGATTGATGGCATGGGTGACAAAGCTTCTGCAAAAGCAACCATGATTAAAGCAGGAGTTCCAACTGTTCCGGGTGTGGAAGGTTTGATGAAGGATTTGCAACATGCAAAAGACTCTGCCAAAAAAATTGGTTATCCAGTTATGATGAAGGCAACTGCCGGTGGCGGTGGTAAAGGAATGCGAATCATTCGTTCGGAAGAAGGAATGGAAGCTGCTTGGGAAAGCGCGCGCCAAGAATCACTAGCTGCTTTTGGCAACAACGGAATGTACATGGAAAAGTATATTGAAGAGCCTCGCCATATTGAAATTCAGGTTGCAGGAGACCAATTTGGCAATTATTGCCACATGTCTGAGCGCGATTGTTCAATTCAAAGAAGACATCAAAAACTAGTGGAAGAAACGCCATCACCTTTTATGACTGCGAAGTTGAGAAAAGCAATGGGAGAAGCTTCTGTTAAAGCTGCAGCAGCGGTAAAATATGAAGGTGTTGGAACTGTTGAATACTTAGTTGATAAGGATCGGAACTTCTACTTCATGGAAATGAACACTCGAATTCAAGTGGAGCATACCATTACTGAAGAGGTAATTAACTTTGACCTGATTAAAGAGCAAATTAAGATTGCTGCAGGGCATAAAATTTCTGGGAAGAACTATGAGCCTAAAATGCACGCTATTCAGTGTAGGATAAATGCTGAGGATCCTGAAAATGGATTTAGACCTAGTCCTGGAGCAATTACTACCTATCACGCACCAGGCGGGCACGGTATTCGAATTGATACGCATGTTTATGCAGGATACGCTATTCCTCCATTCTATGACTCGATGATTTCTAAATTGATTACGGTTGCACAAACGAGGGAAGAAGCAATCTTGAAAATGGAGAGAGCGCTGAGTGAATATGTAATAGAAGGAATTAAAACTACCATTCCATTCCACAGACAGCTAATGCAAGATCCTCTATTTAGAGAAGGGAATTGTACTACAAAATTTATGGAAACCTTTGAATACAAAGCACCAAAGGATTAGTAGTATTACTACTTATTAAAATCGAAAAAGCCCTAAGGAGATTGTTTCTTCTTAGGGCTTTTTAATAATTACGTTTAGCTTACCGAATTTAATCTACTGTCCAAACATTATTTCCTCTAAGCAACTGATCTAAGTTTCCTTTTCCCATCTTGTCCGTTGCAAAAGCAATTTGTTCTTCCATTGCTTCTTCATAACGGTAACGATCTTCGGCATAAAATACTCCAAATGGTCTAGGTAAATGTCCTTCGTCTTTCGGATTGTCGAAAAAGCTAGTTAGTACTTGAGCTTGAAAGTGGTTCGTTTCGTCGTGAATCATTAAGTCACTTTCGTTTGCTTCGGCAATGTTTACGACTCTAGGGGTTGTGCCATCTAAGGCAATTGCTTTTTCTCTATCTGCACCAAAAATCATTGGCTTTCCACTTTCTAGGAAAAGAGTTTCTTGGAGTTTTGTCCCCTTATCTGTGAATACCTCAAATGCCCCGTCGTTAAATACATTGCAGTTTTGGTAAATCTCAATCATAGAAGTTCCTACGTGCTTGCTCCCCTGCAGTAAAACGTCTCTTTGATGTTTAGGGTCTCGGTCCATCGTTCTTGCAATGAACGTTGAATCTGCGCCTAAGCAAAGTTTCAAGGGATTAAACGGGTGGTCTAAAGATCCAATAGGTGTAGATTTTGTCACTTTTCCTTCTGGAGAAGTAGGTGAGTACTGACCTTTCGTTAGGCCATAAATTTCGTTGTTAAACAATAAAACATTGACATCGAAATTTCGTCGAATCATGTGAATCAGGTGGTTCCCACCAATGGAAAGAGAATCTCCATCTCCTGTAATAATCCAAACGCTTAATTCCGGTCTGCCAATTTTTAGTCCACTAGCAATCGCAGTAGCTCTGCCATGAATACTGTGCATGCCATAGGTATTCATATAATACGGAAAACGAGAAGAGCAACCAATTCCTGATATAAATACGATGTCTTCCTTGTCTCTGCCCAATTCAGGCATAATGGATTGAACTTGCTTTAGTATGGAGTAATCTCCGCAGCCTGGGCACCACCTTACATCTTGGTCTGTTGCAAAATCTTTTGCAGTCAAAGGTTTTGTTAGTATTTCGCTCATGCTAGTTCAAATTTTTGTTCAATGGCCGCTACAATTTCTTTTGTAGAAAACGGAATTCCTTTAATTTTATTAAGGCCTTTTGCATCAACTAAAAATTGATCACGAATAATTTTAACCAGTTGGCCATTGTTTATTTCAGGAACTATAATGTGTGTATAGTTTTTTAGTAAATCGCCTAAATTTTTTGGAAATGGGCTAAGGTAGGTGAGGTGAATGTGACCAACAGCCATTCCGTTTTCATTACACTGTTTTACTGCAGTTTTTACAACTCCAAAGGTGGAGCCCCACGACAGCATTAAAACCTCGCCTTTTTCGGCTCCGTTATTTACTTTTTGCAATGGAATATCGTCTGCTATTTTTGCAATTTTTTCTGCCCTTATTTTTACCATTTTTTCATGGTTTTCAGGGTCATAAGAAACATTTCCCGTGTCTATCTCTTTTTCTAGACCGCCAATTCTATGTTCGTAGCCTTTCATACCTGGAAGTGCCCAGTCTCTTACTAAATTCTCGTCTCTTTTGTATGGCAAATAAGCATCGTCTCCAGTTTTAGTCGGAACAAATTTTGGAGTAATACTCGATAAGTCAGTCGATTTTGGAAACTTCCAAGGTTCTGAACCGTTGGCAATGTAACCGTCAGATAGCAAGAATACAGGAGTCATGTGCTCCAAGGCAATTCTGCATGCTTCGTAAGCTGCGTTGAAACAGTCTGAAGGTGTAGAGGCCGAAACAATTGGTAAAGGTGCTTCACCATTTCTGCCATAATATGCTTGAAGTAAATCTGCTTGTTCTGTTTTAGTTGGCAGTCCAGTTGAAGGTCCACCACGTTGAACATTTACAATTACCATTGGCAATTCCAACATGATTCCTAAACCTATTGCTTCACCTTTCAAGGCAATTCCTGGACCAGATGAGGCTGTAATTCCAAGCTTTCCTCCAAAGGAAGCACCAATTACTGAACACATCGCTGCAATTTCGTCTTCTGCTTGGAACGACCGAACTCCAAAGTTTTTGTGCTTTGCTAGTTCATGCAAAATGTCTGAAGCCGGAGTAATAGGGTAAGATCCATAGAATAAATCTAACCCTGATTTTTGAGAAGCTGCTATTAAGCCTAAGGCCGCAGCCTGATTACCCATTATGTTTCGATAAGACCCTGCAGGCAAACTGGCAGCTTTAACGTTGTATCTAGATGTAAACACTTCGCTTGTATCACCAAAGTGATAACCTGCTTTTAAAACGCCAACGTTGGCATCAATAAGATCAGGCTTTTTAGTAAACTTTTGTTTAATGAACTCTATTGTACCTTCGAGCTTTCTATTATACATGTAATACAAGAAACCGAGTACAAACATATTTCTAGAACGATCCATTTCTTTTTTACCAAGACCGCTATCTACAAGAGCTGTGCGAGTCATTTTGGTAACGTCGATTTGAATGGTTCTATAATCGTTTAAGGACTTGTCTTCAAGGGGACTTTTGTCGTAACCGGCCAGTTTTAAATCTCGAGCATTAAATCCGTCGGAATTGATGATAATAGTCCCACTTTTCTTCAATCTAGCAATATTCACTTTAAAAGCTGCGGCGTTCATTGCTACCAAAACGTCACAATCATCTCCCGGAGTTGCAACTTCAATACTTCCAAATTTTAATTGAAACCCGGAGACTCCTGCAAGTGTACCTTGAGGTGCTCTAATTTCTGCTGGGTAATTAGGGAAGGTACTAATGTCGTTTCCGTAGAGTGCATTTGTGTTGGTGAATTGCGTTCCAGTTAGCTGAATTCCATCGCCTGAATCACCAGCAAATACAATTGTAACTTCTTGTTTTTCTTCGACTTTTTTTGTCATTAGAATGATTTTTTCTCTAGCTGTAAAATTAACTAGAATATGCTCAAATAACAGATAACGTAGACATGTGTTTAAATGGATTTTTTTTTATACTTTTAAAATTCTTTTTATAAAAATTTAACGAACATGAAAAAACTGTTACTGCCATTATTAGGCATGATACCGCTACTTTCCTTTGCAGGAGGGTTTCAAGTTAACTTACAAGGAACGAAGCAAACCGGAATGGGACATTTAGGTTCTAGCTTCTATTTAGGTGCTTCTAGTACTTATTTTAATCCGGCAATGATGGGTCTGGATTCGAATAAATTTTCAATTGAGGCAGGAGTGAACTTCATAAGTTCAAGTGTCGAATACCAAAGTCAGAAAACAGGTTTTTCAGAAATGACTGACAACCCACTTGGAACACCGTTTTATTTGTATGCTACTTATAAAATAAGTGACAAACTTTCTGCCGGTCTCGGAGTGTATACACCTTTTGGAAGCACAGTTGATTGGGGAGAGGACTGGACTGGAAAGGAATTAATCCAAGATATTTCACTTTCAGCGATTTTTATCCAACCAACTATTTCCTATAAAATAAGCGATAAGCTTAGAGTTGGTGGTGGCGTAAACATTGTAAGTGGTAGTGTTGAGTTAAATAGAAACGTGAGAAGTTCTATAGGAAACGAAAATACTGTTAACTTAACAGGTGACGCTATCGCTTACGGATTTAATGCAGCTGTTTATTATGAAGCCAGTGATAAGTTAAGTTTTGGTTTAACTTATAAGTCTCAAGTTGACGTTGAATTAGAAGGTGGAAAGGCTGACTTTACGGTGAATGAATTAGGCGCTGCTAGTGGAGTTAACGATACTAAGTTTGATGCAACGTTGCCACTACCAAGCATGGCTACATTAGGAATCGCCTACAGGGTAAATGAAAAATTATTGGTTTCTGCAGAAGGTAGTTTTGTTGGCTGGTCGGCTTATGAATCACTAGATTTTGACTTTGAAGACAACACTCCTTTAGTGCAAGACTCTGAAAACCCTAGGAATTATGAAGATTCGTATATTTTTAGAGTGGGAGCTCAATATTCAATAAATAATATGTTTGACTTTAGAGCGGGATTCTATTTTGATCAGTCTCCTGTTCAAGATGAATTCTTTAGCCCTGAAACACCGAATTCAGACAACTTAGGAATAACTTCGGGGATGAGTGGACATATTGGCGAAAATTTTGGATTTGACTTATCCATTCTTTATATAGTTGGTATGGAAAGAGAATCATACTACCCATTAGAAAATCAACAACCATTTGGAGGGAAATACGCTTCTAGATCGGTAATTGCAGGAGTAGGTTTAAATTATTCATTTTAAGAAATAACATAGAAAGATGAAAACTAGAAAATTATTATACATATTACCACTAGCGGCATTAACGGCGTGTGAGCCGGACATAGATGATGTTAACTTTTCGGATACTCGAGGGTCTGCTGACTTTTCCAGAACTGTATCGGTAGGAAACTCGTTAACCGCGGGATATCAATCCAGTGCATTAAGAAGAAATAAACAAGTAAATAGTTTTCCTGCAATCTTAGGTCAACAATTTCAAAGAGTTGGAGGAGGGGAATTTACTCAACCTTTACTAGCAGAAGGAGTTGGGACCAGTGTTACAGGAGTTGCTGAATTAGGCTTAACAATTGGAGTTGACTGTCAGGGAGTGGCTGGTCCATCGCCTAAACCAATTGCCTCCAGTGGTCAAGCTAGTGAGTTAACAAACTCTATAGGTGCTGCTGGTCCTTATAACAACGTAGGGGTGCCAGGAGCAAAGTCTTTTCATTTGACAGTTGCGGGTTACGGAGCTTTGAATCCATACTTCGGGCGATTTGCGGATCCAGCAAACCCTAACGAAACGATGATAGAACATGCACTTAGAAGCAATCCAACATTTTTTACGTTATTCATCGGGAATAACGATGTTCTAGGCTACGCAACTAGTGGAGGTTCAGGCAACCCTAATGGAGGTACTGGAAATTTTGATATTACCGATCAAGGCACATTTACAGCAGCTTATACCGGAATGGTAGGTGCTTTAACTACAAATGGTGCCAAAGGCGCTATAGCTAATATTCCGGATATTACTTCAATTCCATTTTTCACAACTGTTCCTATTGGAACAGATGCAGTAGATGCAGCCAGCGCCGCTGCGTTAAATAGTCCTCAAGCTTATGGAGCATATAATGCGGGATTGCAGCAGGCCTATGCAGGAGGTGCCATTGATACAATGGAATTAGTTAGAAGAACGATTCGGTTTACTGGTGGTCAGATTAATACCTTTGTAGTGCTAGATCCTTCATTGACGGATTTAACTGGTATCAACCCTGCATTGACAAGTATGAGACAAGCGGTACCGGGTGAATTAATGACCTTGACACTTCCGGGTGATTCTTTGCGTTGTGGTCAGTGGGGAACAGCTAAGCCAATTCCGCCGCAATATCATTTAACTGCAACTGAGATTTCTAATATTAAAACCGCTACTGATGGTTATAACACAACTATTAAAAGTTTAGCTGATGCTAATGGTTTAGCATTTGTCGATGCAGCTTCAAGATTGGCTGAATTATCAAATGGGGGAATTAATATAGACGGGACTTTATACACTGGCACTTTTGGAACAGGTGGTGCATTTTCTTTTGATGGAGTTCATCCTTCAACTAGAGGTTATGCAATTTTAGCAAACTCATTTATTGATGCAATCAACTCAACATATGGGGCAACTATTGATAATGTTGATGTTAACTCATATCCAACTTTGGACTAAGAAACTTAGTTTAAACGAAAAATCCCATGACGCTTTAGCGTCATGGGATTTTTTTATGTTCTCGTTTTTAGCTTTATTGACTAATCACCTTTGGTACTTTAATAAAATCAGAGTCTTTGTCAGGTGAATTCTTTAAAGCTTCTGATTGAGTAATGCTCTCTACCACTTCATCTTTTCGCAATTCCGCTTCTTCTTCCAACATGTAGATTAGTGGTTTTACACCTTCCGTATCAACAGTAGATAGTTGCTCAACGAAGTCTAACATTCGGTTCATGTCACCTGTAATCTCTTTCTTTTCTTCGTCGTTAAATTCTAATTTTGATAAAGTCGCAATTCTTTCAACTGTTTTAATATCTACCGCCATGCTTTTAATTTTAAATAGAATCTAATTGAGATTCTATTGCGTTCTTAGTTTGTTCCCGCAAAGTTAATAAATCTACCGCGCCGTTTTTTGGTAAAACTGGAGCGTGTATGTAAACCCTGCTTTTCCCGGGTTTGGTTTTTGAAAAGAAGCTCCAACTGTCTTCTAATAATTTATAGTTATCCTTAAAAGTAATAGGAATTATAGCTGTGTTAGTCTCGGAGGCCGCGAAAAAGGCGCCATTTTTAAAGGCCTTCATTTTTGGAGTGGTACTGGGAATTGTGCCTTCTGGAAAAATAACCAAATTAGTGCCGTTTCGTAGTTTCTCGCATGCATTAACAATGGCTTGATGAGCTGCTTTTGGGTTGGCTCGATCTACCAATAAGTTCATTTTTTTGAAATAAACATTGAAAATAGGAACGCTTCCCAATTCTTTTTTACCTAAAAAAATGAAGTAGGTTGGAAATGCAGCGTAAAGCAGCAAGATGTCTAAATACGAGCTGTGGTTTGGACAAATGATATAAGAAGTGTTCTCGTCGTTAGGAATATTCCCATGAATTTCTCTACGAACGCCAATAAGAAACAAAATAGCTCTTGCTTGAAAGCGTGTGAGTTTAAAGCCTTTTTGAAAATGCTTTTCATTCGTAAGTAATACTATTTGAATGGGATATAAGACTATTATCACCAACATTACCACGAGGAGGAAATAAATTTTCCATGCATTAGCAAATATGGCCGTGATAAATTTCATGGGCTCAAAAATAGGTTTATTTGGTATTTTTGAAGCATGGCAAGAATACTAACGGGAATACAAAGTTCAGGGCAAAGTGGAGAGGTTCACTTGGGTAATATTTTAGGCGCAATACATCCTGGAATCGAACTTTCAAAGAAAGCAGGAAATGAGGCCTTTTTCTTTATTGCAGACTTACACTCTCTCACAACAGTGAAAGATGCGGAAGTTCGAAAAGCAAATGTTTATGCTGTTGCAGCAGCTTGGTTGGCGTTTGGATTTGATACCGATAAGAATGTTTTTTACCGTCAATCTGACGTTCCTGAAGTATGTGAATTAACGTGGTACCTAAATTGTTTTACCCCGTATCCAATGTTGGCGAATGCACATTCATTTAAGGATAAAGCTGAAAACTTAGCCGATGTGAATGCAGGGTTGTTTGATTATCCAGTATTAATGGCATGCGACATATTATTGTACGATGCAGAATTTGTGCCTGTAGGAAAAGATCAGAAGCAACACTTGGAAATGACCCGCGACATGGCAAGTTCATTCAACCATAAGTTTGGAGAAACCTTTGTGATTCCAGAAGCACTTATTGATGAACGAGTGATGGTTATTCCAGGCACAGACGGGCGAAAGATGAGCAAGAGTTACAATAACTATATCAATATTTTCTTGCCAGACAAGCAGTTGCGTAAAGTGGTCATGAAAGTAGAAACGGATAGTACTCCTTTAGAAGAGCCTAAAAACCCTGATACTTGTAATGTTTTTGCCCTTTATACTTTACTCGCAAATGAAGATCAAATTTCGGAAATGCGAAAAAATTACGAGGGCGGGAACTATGGTTACGGTCACGCAAAACAAGCTCTGTTTGAATTAATTATTGAGCGCTACGCAACTGAGCGAGCGAAGTATTTCGAACTGATGGAAAATAAAGAGGCTATCGACGAGTTGTTGAAACAGGGTGCAGAAAAGGCTCGAAAAGTTGCACGACCTGTATTGAATAAGGTTAGGGAGAAGTTGGGGTATAATTAACTTTCTTCACTTCTTTTAATATCCTGCACCATTAATTGCAAGCTAGTTCTGCCTTGCCATTCGTTTTCTTCAATGTGATACACAACATCAAAGGGTTCTCCGCTTTTTAAAATCTCCATCTTTTTACCCATGTTAAAAGCGATGCCGGCGATGCCTCTAGCATCATTTTTATTTGTAATCACTTCTAGCTTTAAGTGATTATCACCTACAATTCGTGCTTGACCTTTTTCATAAACACCCTTGCTTACAAACGTAGGTTTCATGTTAAGCGGACCAAACGGTGCAAACTGCTTTAGTACTTTGTAGAACCTAGGTTCAATGTCGCTTAAATTTAGTTCTGCATCAATTTCAATTTCTGGAATAAGTAAATCATGATCTATGGTGCTGGCTACTACTTCTTCAAATTTTTTCTGAAAGGCAGGAACATTTTCAAGTGGTATGGTCATACCTGCAGCATATTTGTGACCACCAAATTGCTCCAATAAATCGGAACACGCCTCAATGGCATTGTACACGCTAAATCCTTTTACAGAGCGCGCCGAACCGGCTGCCATGCCTTTACTTTCTGTTAAGATAATGGTAGGGCGATAATAATTTTCAATACAGCGTGAAGCAACAATTCCAATTACCCCTTTATGCCAATCGTTCTTAAATAAAACCGTTGTTTTTTGAGCCTTTAATGCCTCATCTGCTTCAATCATTCCCAACGCTTCTTTGGTAATGGTTTTGTCCAGTTCCTTGCGATCTGTGTTTTGTAAATCAATGTAATTGCCACCTTCATCTGCCAACTGTGGGTTTGGGGAAAGCATTACTTCAACTGCTTTGTTTCCACTTTCAATTCTACCGGCAGCGTTAATTCTGGGAGCGAGCGTAAAGACAATATCGGTTACTGTAAGCTCCTTTTTTTTGTTGTTGGCAATTTCCAACATGGCCTTAAAACCAGGTTGTGGATTCTTGTTTAATTTTTTTACCCCATAGTGGCAGAGCACTCTATTTTCGCCCGTGATTGGGACAATGTCGGCACAAATGCTTACGGCTAAAATGTCTATTAATGAGAACAAGGGATCAACTTCGTGCTTCTCTTCTTCAGCCCAAGCTTGCATAAATTTAAAACCCACTCCGCAGCCAGAAAGCTCTTTGTACGGATAGTTGCAATCTGCTTGCTTTGGATCTAAAACGGCAATTGCATCGGGTACTGTGTCACCGGGTAAGTGGTGGTCGCAAATGATAAAGTCAATGTTCTTTTTATTGGCATAATCAATTTTATCAACGGCTTTAATTCCGCAGTCTAAAGCAATGACAAGGGTAATATCATTTTCTTCAGCGAAATCAATACCTTGATATGAAATTCCATAACCTTCCGTATAACGGTTCGGAATATAATAGCTTAAGTTTTTATAATAAGAAGAAAGGTAAGAGTAAACTAAGGCAACTGAGGTGGTGCCATCCACATCATAATCGCCAAAAATGAGAATGTTTTCATTGTTACGTATGGCTTTTTGCAGTCGAGCAACTGCCTTATCCATATTTTTCATTAAAAAAGGGGGATGCAATTGATTGGTGTTTGGGCGAAAAAAAGGTTTCGCCTTTTCATAATCGTCAATTCCTCGATTAATTAAAATATTGCAAAGTGTTTCGTTGAGGTTATTCAGCGAAGAAGATAGCTTTTGAATCGTTTCTTTCTCAGCTTGTGGCAATAAGGTCCAACGTTTTTCCATACCTTAAAAGTAGGAATTATAGCAGGTGAATTACAAGGGGGTACTAAGGATTAATTTGTAAAATAGTTACCTTACCGATGCGATCAAAGAGGTGGTAATTAGCTTGAATCCTTGTATTGTTTTCGTAATAATTTTTTGATTTTTGGTAGACAATGTATTTAGGATTCTTATCTAGCATTTTATTCATTTCCATTTCGGTGTTAATTGCAAAAGCTTCACTATGATCAAAAATTAAAGTGGGATGAACATACTTTGAAGGTGGCGACACATTTAGGAGATACTGTGTTAATTGCAATTGTTTATCTGTAATTATAAAATCACTTTCATTGATAGTCGAGGTCAATCTTTCAGCAATTTCTTTCACACGGTCCGGCTGTGTCCAGAAATAAGATTGGTTGATTATACCGATGACAAATGCAAGTAATAGTGATAGGTAAGCTACCTTGTTTTTTGTAGTCGTAGTGATGGATTTTGTATTTAATAAACTGTTAAATGCCAAAGGAATAATAAGGCATAACGAGGGGAGTAATTGCAAGTAGTAATGCTTGAAAGGTTTACCAGGCAAGATGACCATCACCCATGCGAGGATAAACCATAAAACGGCTAACTTCCGTAACTCTGAATTTATGCTTTTGCTAAATATTCCCAAGTAGAAGAGAATGACAAATGGCAGGTATAACAAGTGAAAATTGAGAAAAAATTTTAACGAATTAGCCATTGAAAATTCTGAGGAGTAGCGGCTAGTGACGTTATAAATTATTTCGTAAAAGTCATCAAACCGCCCATTTACTTCAAAATAGAGGTGCGTAATTATAAATGGGAGTAATACACCAAGTAGACCGAGCGTAAATTTTAGAATTTTTGTCAGGATGTTTCTAAAAACAGACTTTTCTACGAGGAAGAGTAAGGCGAATGCACCAAAACTGGCTAATACAACATATTTGAAAATAAATCCAATTCCTATTAATAACCCTCCTGCGAGCCATAAGCTAGTTTTATTTTTTCCTTCGGCCTTCAGTAGAACAAGCAACCCTGCTAAGGCAAACAGAGAGAAGAACATTTCTGTGTTAACCGCTAGTCCGGTACGATAACAAGAGAACGTTATTATGTAGGACAAGCCAGATAAAAATGCAACCGATTTAGTAACATTAAATTGTCGCGAAATGAGGAATAAAAAGAACGCGGAAAGACTGATAATCAAACTGCCAAAAACTCGGATACCGAAAACACTTTTCCCAATCACTTTTTCTACCATGGATAAGGCGATGAAAATACCTGGGGGTTTTGTATCAATTACATCAGTATATAGTTTTGCACCCTTGTTTAATTCGCTAGCAATAAGTAGGTAAGTGGACTCGTCGTGGTCAATAACAGAGTAGCTGAACGATAAAGCTCTAAACAACAAGCTAGCAAGTAACAAAGCCCCAAAAACCTTCCATTTTGAGTGAAGTAGATTTTGAAAAATAGAGGTTAGCCTTTTAAACATGAAATCATTTTACAGCTAGGCCTTCTACCACCAGAACAATTTCTCCTTTCAGGGTATGCGTTTCGTAGTATTGGATTAATTCAGAAAAAGTACCTCGAACTGTTTCTTCATGCATTTTGCTCAACTCCCGACTAACACTTGCTCTTCGTTCTTCTTCAAAAAATTCTAGCAATTGTTTAAGTGTCTTGATTAGTCTGTGCGGAGATTCGTAGAATACAATGGTTCTAGTTTCTTGTGCCAAAAACTTTAATCGAGTTTGACGACCTTTTTTGTGCGGAAGAAAACCTTCAAAAACGAATTTATCGCAAGGTAATGCTGAGTTGACCAAAGCTGGCACAAAGGCAGTAGCACCCGGGAGCGTATCCACTTCTATGTCATTTTCTGCACAAGCACGAACCAGTAAAAAAGCAGGGTCGGAGATAGCTGGAGTTCCGGCATCTGTAATGCAGGCCATACTTTCACCGGACTGCAAGCGCTCTATTAAAGCATCTGTTACCTTGTGTTCATTGTGTTGATGATAGGAGAACAGCGGCTTCTTAATTTCGTAATGTTTGAGCAGTTTTCCGCTCGTTCTTGTGTCTTCGCAAAGAATTGTATCTACATTCTTTAACACCTCGACAGAGCGAAAAGTCATGTCGGCTAAATTGCCAATTGGTGTAGGAACGATGTATAGCTTAGACATTCGTGAAAAGTTTAGCCAAAAGTAATTCTTTAAAAGCAAATTGCTTTTCTGAATAGATTGAAATAAATTACCGTTATTTTGCAGCATGCAGGTTCAACTATCAGCTGTTATTATTACGTTCAATGAAGAAAAAAACATTGAGCGTTGTGTGCTTTCTGCTCAAAAAGTTGCCGACGAAGTATTGGTGGTCGATTCCTTTTCTACAGATGACACAAAGGCGATTTGCGAGAAACTAGGCGTTCGGTTTATAGAACATGCTTTTGAAGGGCACATACAACAGAAGAATTGGGCAAAAAGTCAAGCTGAATTTGATTACGTTTTATCCTTAGATGCAGATGAGGCGTTGGATGAAAAGTTGACTCAATCTATTCTAAGTGTTAAAAACAATTGGAAAGCAAATGCCTATAAAATGAATCGGTTGACAAACTATTGCGGACACTGGGTTCGACACACTTCGTGGTATCCTGATACTAAAATTAGATTATTTGATCGGAGAATTGGGAAGTGGGCTGGATTAAATCCGCATGACGAATACAAGGTGCCTATAACGGAGACTGTTCCGCATTTAGAAGGGGATATTTTGCATTACTCTTTTTACACAAAAGCAGAGCATTTATTGCAAATTGAAAAATTCTCTACGATAGGTGCTCAAGCACTATTGGAAAAAGGCAGTCGCTCTAATTTGTTGAAGATTATAATTAAGCCATTGGCGCGTTTTGTAAAGAACTATATTGTCCGACTTGGCATTTTAGACGGGAAAGCAGGTTGGGACATAAGTACACTTTCTGCTTATGCGAATTATCTGAAATATAAAAAATTAAGTCAATTGCAAAAGCAAGGTGGTTAGTATGAAAGCGAACGTTTTACAGATCGTTACGGCGTTAAGTTGGAGAGGAGGAGAGCAACAGGCTGCTTACTTAATTCAGGAGTTGAAGCAAGAGGTAAACAATTTTGTGCTTTGTTCTTCTGGGTCAAAAATGGAGGCTTTTTGCAGAGAGGAAGAAACAACTCATTTTACTCAACCCAAAAGAGGGAGCATCGATTTTTCTTATGCCAAAAGAATTAAGCAACTCTGTGTTGAACAGAAAATTGACCTCATTCACGTTCACGATGCCCATGCGCATACCTTCTCGATTTTGGCAGCCAGTATTTTTGGGAATAAAATACCTATTGTTTTAAGTAGAAGAGTTGACTTCCCAATAAAAAAGAACCTATTCTCACACTTTAAATACAACCATAAGCAGGTTAAAAAGATTCTATGCGTTAGCGATACCATCAAAAAAATAACCGCTGCAGGAATTAAAGATCAATCTAAATTGGCAACCGTTTATTCTGGAATTGACCTTGATAAATTTAAATCTTCTACAGGTCGCTTAAGAAAAGGATTAGCAATTGGGGAGGATGTTTTCCTAGTTGGGAATACTTCTGCACTGGCGGATCATAAAGATTATTTCACCTTTATTGATGTGGCTGAGAAAGTAATCGGGAAACACGAAAACTGTCACTTTGTAGTGATGGGTGATGGACCGATGAAAGATGAGATTCATCAATATGCTCAGTCAAAAAGATTGAAGAGTCAATTTACTTTTACAGGTTTCAGGAATGACATTTCTGAAGTATTAGCTGATTTAGATTTGTTTTTAATTACTTCTAAAACGGAAGGTTTAGGAACTTCCATACTGGATGCGTTTGCATGCAACGTTCCTGTTGTTGGAACAGCGGGTGGTGGGATTAAAGAGTTAGTTGAAAATGAAAAAACGGGGCTACTCTGCGAAGTGAAAAATGTTGAGCAGCTTACCCAAGCTGTTGGGCGAATGATTGCTGAATCTACTTTAAGGGAAAACTGCACTTCAGCGGCAAAAAGAAAAGTTCAATTGTTTTCGAAACAGCAAACAGCAAAAAATACCTTGAAGTATTATTTAGAGGTTTTAGACCTAAAGTCATTCAGTCCAAACAAGATGACGCAATAAAAGAAGGCATAAAGTGTAACACCGGCCTGAGTCTCTAACGTATCTTCTGTCACGAAAGAAAGGCTTACCAATAACATAAAAGCCATTCCCAAAGTTGGATTAGCTCGAAGCCGAAACATTGGGTAATAAATGGATAAAAGAATAATTATAAATCCAACTATTCCAAAACAAGCTAAAAAAGTGATATACTGATTATGTGCCCTGTTGCGATATGCAGGGTCCAGCTTCGAGTCCAGTAATTCATATTCCTTTTTAAATGCACCTTTAATATCTCCAGTTCCAACTCCGAAAACAAGGTTTCTTTGGAAAATTGACAAGCCTGTTTCCCAGTATTCTAAGCGCATTGCAATAGAGTAACCACTTGCATTTCCTGTTCGCCGAAACTCACGAATTTCATAAAATATTTTATGCAATCTGTTTTGCAAGTTGTTGTGAGTAAAGTAATAATGGTTAGCCATGCCATTTTCTATAGCTGTAATTTCATCCTTACTTAGAGTAGAAAACCCAGCAGAATCTTTTTTTAGACCTTTTGAAGACATGTATCGATATAGCCTTTGTGCAATTGGGTTATCGATGCCTTTTTCATTTTTAAATGGAAGTGAACTTGCTTTTTCCCACTCTTTTTGAATTTCACTTCTTGCAATATACCTTCTAGTGTACACTCCGTTTTCCAATCTTTGGTCTGAACCTTCATGGCCGTATACTTCTCCATTTATAGTCTGTGAGGGACTCATGTCTTCCTGATCGTAATTGAGAGTGACGGTGCTGTTGAACGCCTTATAAATTTCGATTACTTGATAGCTCAGGAAAACTCCTACTGCAATGCAGAATGCAAAATACAATCGAATAAAACGTGACTTTTTAAAGATTGATTTTCTTTTAATAACCGAAAGGATAAAAATGACTACTGCTAAAATTATTAGTCCTGTAAACAATTGAAATAAGACAAGACATATTGCAAACCAGATTGCTAGAAGAAGGTTAAAGACTTTATTCGAAAAGGGATTATACCAAAGCGATAAAATAGCTGCAAATGCTAAGTTTAAACCGTAGCGGATGTGCGAAATGTAAATGGATAACTCTCTTTTATCGTGAACCTCCGCACCCCATAAATCGAAGTATTTGCCTAAACTTGCGATGGTTAAGATGAAAAGCGTTATTGCATAAACTCCTAAAAGCAATTTCCACTCAACAAGTCTTAACTTTTTTGTGCTTCCTATAATAATTGGAAAAGCAAGTAAAGGAAGCTTAGTCGTTATGTCTTTAGAGGCGTATTTAAAATCGGAAGTCCATAATAAGCCGACAACATGAATGAGAAATAGGCCAAGAACAATCCAGATAAGTGGGGTCGTTTTTAGTTTGGCTAGTTTGCGTTTAAAATCAAACTCAATAATCCAATTGCCAATGATAATAAATTGACCGATGCTCATGAGAATATTGGACCACCCCAAGCCACAAAGAATAGTAGCTAAACCAAGTAAATACAAATGCCTGTGGTTTAGCCACATTGCAATTGGATGACCTGGTTTTAAGAAAATGTTTAGTAAGCCCAAGTGATGCTATTTGTTCGGAACAAACGTACCGGCAAGGATTTCATTGTATTGCTTCTTGTTTTTTAATAATTGCAATGCTTCCCTAACATCTGGATCACTGTTTAGCGACTGTTCAATTCTTCCATCCTGAAAATAATACCTTGAAATAATTTCATTTTCCAAAATCATTTTTATCTCCGATTTAAATTTTATTAAATCGTTTTCTTTTTTGGGAGTTAGCTTTTCCAACAAAGCTTCGTATTCACCTTCAGCACTTTCAAAATATTTTTCGTTTTGTGCCACCTCTTTTAACTTTTTTAGAACCTCCTCGCTTTGTGTAGAATAGTTGTACTGTTTATCACTTAAATATGCTATGAACTCATCATATTCCTTGTCACTTAACTGAAAATCCTTGGCTGGAGCAATTTCTGGATGATTTAAATAATACTGAGTAGCGTAGTTAAAGATGTTGTAACTGCGCATTAAAGTGGCAGTGATGATGCTCATGCTTTCTTCTTCGGTAAAAATGTCCGGCTTAATTCCTTTTCCATCTTTAACCGGTCGTTTGTTCAACACAGTTTTAAATGAATTAATCAACGAGTCAGGTACTGTTTGTGCTTTCCCTAATTCATCTTTGGTAGAGTAGTCAATTCTCTGAATACACCTCCCACTAGGAATGTAATACTTTGCAACCGTAACCTTTAGTTGTGCATTATAACTTAACGGTCTGGTTTGCTGTACTAGTCCTTTGCCAAAGGTTTGGCGGCCTATTACAACGGCTCGATCATAGTCTTGTAGTGTTCCTGAAACAATTTCTGAGGCAGATGCTGAACCCGCATCCACTAAAATTGCAATTGGAATTTTTATGTCCAACGGCTCTTTTCTAGTAAGGTATGTAGCATCCCATTTTTTTAGTTTACCTCTTGTTTCTACAACTTTTTGCCCTTTGGGAATAAAAATATTGACGATGTCAACCGCTTCAATTAGAAGTCCTCCACCATTTCCTCTCAAATCGAACACCAATTCCTTCATGCCTTTCTCTTTTAATTCATCGAAGGCTGCAATAAATTCTTTCGAAGCAGTTTGGGTGAAGCTAGATAGTTTAATGTATCCAACCTCTTCGTCTAACATCTTAAAGTAGGGAACGTCATTGATTTTTATTGTTTCTCGAACAATTTCTTTCACCATTGGCTCAGCAACATTTGGTCGTTTAATGGTTACATTTAATGAGCTTCCGGACTGGCCTCTTAGAAGTTTAGAAATATCACCCGAATTTTTACCTTCTACTTCATTTTTATCTACTTTTAAAATAACATCTCCCGCTTTTAACCCTGCTTTGAAAGCCGGAAACCCTTCATATGGTTCTGATACAATTATCTCATTGCTGTCTTTGTGGATCAAAGCTCCGATTCCTCCATATTGGCCTGTTGTCATGAACCGATAGTCTTCAATAGCGGATTCGGGAATGTAGTTTGTATAAGGGTCTAGCGATTGAAGCATTGCATCTATACCTGTCTTCATTAACTCTCCAGGCTTGGTATCGTCAACATAATAAGTGTTTAGCTCTTTGAGCAAAGTGCTAAAAATGTCAAGGTTTTTTGAAAGCTCAAAATAATTATCAGCAAAACCATAGGATAGGAATGCTGAAATTGAGATGCTTATCGCAATAATAATTTTTTTCGTCTTTTTCATTTATTTCTTTTTTGGAACGGGGTCAATTCCGCTGCCTCCCCATGGATGACAAGATAAAATTCTTTTGAGCGCTAGCCAAAAACCTTTAAAAGGCCCGTGAACTTGAATGGCTTCTATGCTATATTCTGAACAAGTTGGCATGTACCTGCAATTAGCTCCTAGAAGAGGAGACAGTGCAACTTGGTAGATTTTTACCAATAAAATCAAAAATTTACTGAGAATCTTCTGCATATATCGCCTGCAACCGTTGTAAAGTTAAGATTATTTTCTGCTCAATTATTTCATATTTCATAGCCTCTTTAGAAATGTAAATTAACATAACATGAAGTTCGATGTTTTGCTCCTCACAGTTTGTTTTAAGAGTATTTCTATGTAAGCGATAAGCTTCTTTGCATCTCCTTTTTAGTAAGTTCCGATCAACTGCTTTTTTAAAAAGGCGTTTCGGAATGCTTGCTCCAAACTGCAATGAAGTCCCGTCATTTTCAGTTGCTTTTCTGTGCAGAACCTTAAATGGAAATTCTTTAAAGTGCTTACCCTCTGAAAAAAGTAGATTTATATCGTCTCTTTTCGAGAGGATTTCATCTTTTTTAAGGGTAAAACGTTGGTTTTTCATTCAGTTTAAAAATAAAAAAAGGCATTGACTCAACGGAGCAATGCCTTCTAAAAATTCGATAAGATTTTTATTTCTTACTCTGCTTCTTAATGTATTGCTCTAAAGCCATTGTCATTGAAGGGGCTTCAGGTTTAGGTGCAGCAATATTTATTTCCAGTCCTGCATTTTCTGCAGCTTTTGCTGTTGTTGCTCCAAAAACGGCAATTCTAGTGTCGTTTTGCTTAAACCCCGGGAAATTTTCATAAAGAGATGCGATTCCTGCAGGACTAAAGAACACAAGCACATCGTAATTTACATCTGCCAAGTCTGACAAATCACTGCAAACTGTTCTATACAACATTGCTTGTTGGAAGTTAATACTATTTTTTTCTAAAACTTCCGGAATGTCCTTCTTCAAAATATCAGCACAAGGCAAGAGAAACTTTTCGCCTTTGTGTTTTTTAATTAATGGCATTAAGTCCTTCATCGTTTGTCTACCGTGAAAAATCTTTCTTTTTCGGTACACCACATATTTTTGAAGGTAATAGGCTGTTGATTCTGAAATACAAAAGTATTTTAAATCGTCAGGCACATTATACCTTAGCTCTTCGGCTATTCTGAAAAAATGATCAACAGCATTTCGGCTCGTAAAAATGATTGCACCAAAATCTTGAATGTTCACCTTTTGAGTTCTAAACTCTTTTGAGTCTATTCCTTCTACGTGAATAAATGATCTAAAGTCAACTTTGACTTTACATTTTTCCGAAAGGTCAAAATAAGGTGACTTTTCCGTTTCTGGCTTTGGTTGAGAAACTAAAATTGTTTTTACTTTCAAAGTGTAAAATTTTTATAAATTAGTAACCTAAAGAGGTTGAAATTATAAACTGATTTTTATCCATTTTGCAATGACAAGCCAGAGTAAAATTTCAAGGGTGCAAAGATACGCAATTATAAAAATTAATTGCTTCCCATTCTCAAGTCCAATTATGAACCCTCTAACTAGTTGAAAAAAAGCTAATAATGCTATGGCAATCAATCCAATTTTAGCTAAAGTTAAAAGTTCGATTGGTGAATAAACGACCAATGACGTTAAAAAAAGGAACGCAACACCCGAATATTTATTAAACAGGTTAGATTGAAAAAGATACTCCTCAATTACCGGTTTTTCGTTCCATAACCAGCCGCTAAATTGATATAGCCCTGTTTTTGCTAATAAGTAAATAATAAGCGGAACCATTACCATGAAATACTGGCTTTCAATAAGCGTATCTGGGTTAAAAAGTTTCACGTAAATCAGACTAAAGAATAGCGGTACAATTAAAATAAAATTCAATGTCAGTAAAATGTTGACCGGATGGGTATATACTTTTTCGTACCGAATTATTTGCTTTGACAGCTTCCAATTACCTAATGTTTTATATAGCATATCGAACCGTTTTCGATAACCAGAACGGGAAATAGCCAAACAGGAAAACCCAATTAATAAAACAATGATGATCCATGCGGAGGAGGAAGGTGGAGCGACAGTACCCTCATAACTTACGGGGTTTATAGAAAACCCCTCACCATGAACAATCAATGTATCTACCCACGCATTGTGATTTAACTCTCTCAACGGAAGGTTGAAGGGAGTAAATTTAGTTGTAGGAAGTAACTGAATTGTGTCTTGCACGAATTGTAATTTGAGAAACAAAATTAAGCTTTGACTGTCTTGTTGAAGAGGGAAAAACTTCTTTTTATGACTAATTTTGCACAAATAGATAATAAACGATATGGCTAGCGATAGATTTCAAGCACCAGACTATTACTTATTAGATGAATTGTTGACGGAAGAACACAAGTTAATCCGAGATACGGTTAGAGAATGGGTAAAAAAAGATGTTTCTCCAATTATTGAAGAGGCGGCTCAAAAAGGAGAATATCCTATTCACTTAAACAAAGGAATTGCCGAGTTAGGCGGTTTTGGACCTTATATACCAACGGAGTATGGTGGTGCAGGGTTAGACCAAATTTCTTATGGTTTAATTATGCAGGAATTTGAGAGAGGTGATTCAGGATTAAGATCTGCTGCATCTGTTCAGAGTTCTTTAGTGATGTATCCAATCTATAATTACGGAAACGAAGCGCAACGAAACAAGTACCTTCCCAAATTGGCATCTGGTGAGTGGGTAGGTTCTTTTGGCTTAACCGAGCCCGACCATGGTTCAAATCCAAGCGGAATGATTACCAATTACAAAGACATGGGAGACCATTACTTGTTGAACGGAGCAAAAATGTGGATTACCAATTCACCAATTTGCGATGTGGCTGTTGTATGGGCTAAAAATGAAGAGGGTAGAATTCATGGACTTGTTGTGGAACGAGGAATGGAAGGATTTACGACTCCCGAAACTCATGGTAAGTGGTCTTTGAGAGCATCAAGAACCGGAGAGTTAGTGTTTGATAACGTGAAAGTGCCAAAAGAGAATTTATTACCGAATAAGTCGGGATTAGGAGCACCACTAGGTTGTTTAGATTCTGCTAGATACGGAATAGCCTGGGGTGTTATTGGGGCAGCGATGGATTGTTATGATTCAGCTTTGCGCTACGCACAAGAAAGAATTCAGTTTGGAAAGCCAATTGCAGCATATCAACTGACGCAAAAGAAATTAGCTGAGATGATTACTGAAATTACGAAAGCTCAGTTACTGACTTACCGATTAGGACAATTAAAAAATGAAGGCAGAGCAACGACACAGCAAATTTCAATGGCAAAAAGAAACAATGTTGATATGGCGTTGAAAATTGCAAGAGAAGCGCGTCAAATTCATGGAGGAATGGGTATAACGGGAGAATACCCAATAATGCGCCACATGATGAACTTAGAGTCAGTTATTACTTACGAAGGAACGCACGACATTCACTTGCTAATTACAGGAATGGACATTACGGGACATTCAGCTTTTAGAAGCGACGTATAGTTTTTTGAAATAGATTTTTAGTAAAGCAATCTCGAATTTCGAGATGGCAGGAAGAATTATCAATAGTGTGCACATGGATTGGGCAGAGGCCATAAATTTTCATAGCGACAAAAAGATGAAACCTCTAGAAGCGTTAGATTCTATTTATGGACAACTGCAAGTAGGGAAAGAAGATCCAATTATTGTGTACTGTCATAGTGGGGTCCGTTCGGCTCACACAACTTTTGTATTAACACAATTATTAAACTATAAAAACGTAAAAAACTATGATGGTTCATGGACAGACTGGAGCTATTATAGTGATTTACCATTTGAATTAGATCATTTAACACAAACAAATAATTAATTATGGAAACTTATTTAGAAGCCTTTATAAACGCCTATACAGGCACATTGCAGTGGACATGGAAATCAATCATCTTTCAAGTACCTTGGTACACGAATTACTTTTGGGGTTTAATTGCGATCTCACTTTTTGCATGGATTTTAGAAATAATATTCCCGTGGCGCAAAGACCAAGCTATCATTAGAAAAGATTTTTGGATGGATGGATTTTACATGTTTTTTAATTTTTTCATCTTTTCCATTGTAATCACCGGTGTTTATGACATTCTAGCATTGCTATTTTCAAGTGTAAACATTACCATGAAAAGTCTTACACTTTTTGATATTTCGGAATGGCCAATGTGGTCACAATTGTTGGTGTTCTTTATCATTTTGGATTTTGTACAGTGGTTTACGCATGTACTGCTTCATAGATATCCCGTTTTATGGAAATTTCATAAAGTACACCACAGTGTGAAGGAAATGGGGTTTGCTGCCCATTTAAGATACCATTGGATGGAAAATATTTTTTATAAGCCCCTGAAGACTTTTGGTGTAATGCTTATTGGTGGGTTTGAGCCTGAACAAGCGTATATTATTCACTTTATTACCATTGCCATTGGCCACCTGAACCATTCGAATGTTAAAATTACATGGGGTCCGTTAAAGTATATCTTCAATAACCCTGTGATGCACTTATATCATCATGCTTCAGTATTACCTGAAGGGATGTATGGTGTTAATTACGGAATTAGTTTAAGTCTGTGGGACTATATTTTCAAGACAAACTACATTCCTGAAGAAAGCGGAACTGTAGAAATTGGATTTGGAGGAGACGATAAATTCCCAAACGATTTTATTAGTCAAAACATATATGGCTTCAAAAAGGGTCAGCAGTAGACACAAACTGTTTTGTGTTGTTTGAAACCGAAAAAGCCTCTTCAAAATTGAAGAGGCTTTTTTGTACCCGGAGTCCGGCTATAGCGGGACGCGGCCGCAATGGCCACAGGATTTTAAGAAAACTGAATCTGCTGCAAACGAATGCAATGCATTACATTTCGGCAGAAAACGATGCTGATATATTAAGTGATATGATGAATTGAGCAATCCGGTAGGGTTAATTACAATTGAAGATATTGCGAATTTGGCTTAAAAAAGTTAACGAACATTTTCCTTAAAACTATTCTTAAACTATTTCCTACTTTTACCGTGTATTTCGAACCCAATGAGGGTACCAACCGAGTGTAGACACCACGGTGGTAAAACGATACGGGCTGACTAGTCAAAATAAACGCAATTCATCCTATTGCTTTTCGAAATACAAATAATGCATTTTTTAACTAAAACTAATTTGTATGGATTATAATAAAAAAGTTAGGATACACATGCCTGACGGTGTTGAAGTAGAAGGAGTTATTTCTAAATTAGAAAAACACTTCATTGAAGTATCAATTACTCACCCTTTTGTAAATTGGAGGAATGAACTCATCATATCCGGTTATGCAAAAATGAACCCAAATGATTTCTTGAAAAGATACAAAGAAGTCAGTGAACAATTATTAAGGGAATCTTATCTCACTTTAAAAAGGCTAGATGATTCTATAGATAGATATGCTAAACTGTACCAAGACCTTTTGGAAGAAAAAAAATTATTAGAATCAATATCAAAATCTGAGGTGAGAGACAGAATTGAAAGAAAATCTATAGATTGGTTTTTTGATCAATTTTATTTTGTAGGTATTACCCAAAGAGAAAAGTTTCAAGCTATTCTTAAGGCATATATTGATCATAGATTAAAAATATACATGTGGTAGGAGCGATTATAGGTGATTGCATAGGATCAAGGTTTGAAAGGAATAATATCAAGACAAAAGATTTTGAATTATTTAATAAATATTCAAAATACACCGATGATACGGTCCTGATTATAGCTATTGCCGATAGCATATTAAATGCGAATGCATACGACCAAAGTTTAATAAAATACGGAAGAAAATATCCCTTTTTACCTTATGGTGCTAATTTCAAAAAATGGTTCGCAGGAGGCATAAGTGGCCCATATTGTAGTTGGGGAAATGGATCTGCCGTGCGAGTGTGTCCAATTGGGTTTGCATTTAACGATGAGAAGTCGGTACTAATGCAAGCAAAAAAGAGTGCAGAGGTAACCCACAACCATTCAGAAGGAATCAAAGGGGCACAAGCCGTCGCAATTGCAATATTCTTAGCACGGGAGAATAAGTCGAAAGCAGTGATTAAGCAATACATTCAGGATAAATTTGGGTATGATTTAAATAGAAGTCTAGAAGAATTAAGACCTACCTATAAATTTGATTTGAGTTGCCAAGGAAGTGTACCTGAAGCTTTAATTGCTTTTTTACATTCAGAAAGCTATGAGGATGCAGTAAGAAATGCAATATCCATTGGAGGAGATAGTGATACGATAGCTAGCATGACAGGTGGAATAGCAGAAGCTTATTATAAAGAAATACCTGATTCTTTATTTATTCAAATGAATAAAATTATTCCCTTGGAATTTCAATTAATTATTAATCAATTTCGAGAAAAGCATACTACTTGAAGAATTAAAGCTTTGAGATATCTGACATGCTTAAACATATCAGGGTTATAACTTCCAACCAATCGTTTCTTTAATTTTAAAATGATTAATGCGACAGAATAGATAGAAACCAAATAATTCGACAAGTTTATGATCCAATCTTTTAAAGATTTTCTTGCAAAATGGGAAGGTAGACTATTAGATGTTGGTCACATTTTAGACTACTTAAATTCATATCCTGAAGCCAATGAAATTGCATTAAAAGAGAATTTAACATCTTCTGCAGAATTGTTCAAGATCCAAGAAGATTGGTTTTGTTTACATTCTAAATATAAGGGAGTTGAAAAAGAATTTTTTAAGAATTACTGGGTGCCTCTTTCACCTTCTAGTTATGATTCCTTCATTGATATGTCTCATCCTTATTTTAAAGTATTCTCCATTTCATTTATTCCTATTGAACCATATCAATATATTATTCAAGACTCATTTACTTCCATAACTGAATTAATGTTTCTGCTTGACTCCGATATAGATGTAGAAGAATTTAATTCTATTTTAAAAGAAAAAAGGTTTAAAGAATTAGAAAGTCTATTAGAAAATAGAGCTAAAACTAATAAAATGTAAAGGCAACATCAATAGCCTGATGTAGTAGATTATTTCTTTTATATTTGAAAGTCAATTGTACAAAAATATGGATAAGAAGTACTGATTGCATCTTATCTAATTGTTGTATGCCATATACAAACTAATACCAGTGTAAAACTCAATTTTGACAAACATGGACATAAGTTTAGGTAAAGAATTATTTCTTGATATTTCACATATTGAATTTGAATCTTTTAATGACTTAAGAAAAAAACTCTGTGCTCATAAAGTTGTAATCATA
>Ga0206129_10000752_pt1 | contig 47997 bp, 47 predicted proteins | sample Helgoland_Spring_8_FD_148616 | JGI IMG/M metagenome (GOLD analysis project Ga0206129, IMG submission 148616) | Pelagic subsurface seawater microbial communities from Kabeltonne, Helgoland, North Sea - Helgoland_Spring_Bloom_20160502_2 | ecosystem: Environmental > Aquatic > Marine > Epipelagic ...
GGGGGAGACGAGGAGGGGAGAGATGAGGGGAGAGATGAGAGATGAGAGATGAGAGATGAGGGGAGAGAGGTCAGGCTCTGACGAACAGAATGTCGGCGTCGGGGCGAAACGTGTCCCAGCCGTCGGCCGGGGCATAGCCCAGGTCTTTCAGATAGGAAGCCAGGGCCGCGGCGCTATCCCCCCGGCGGGCGAGGGCCGCGTCGTTGACTTCCAGATAGATGGCCGGGCCGAACCGGCGGAGCGTCTCTTCCGCCCCCATCAGCATGCGCAGTTCCGACCCCTCGATATCCGCCTTGATCAGATCGGCGCGCCCAAGGCCCAGCTCCCGCGCCACATCGTCGAGCCGGCGGATGTGCACGGTCTCGGACACGCTCTGCCGGCCGTCGCCTGCCGCGGCGCCGACAACGCTCAGGCCGAAGCCGATGCTGCCGGAGCGTTTCAGCGGCGAGCGCAGGGTCAGCGTTTCCTCCCGCTCGCCCAGGCCCCAGGGATGGACGCTGACATTCCGCAGTCCGCGCCAGGCCACCACCCGGCGCAGGATGGAGAGCGGATAGCTGCCGGGCTCGAAAGCGTGCACCCGGCCTTGCGGCACCATGGCGGCCAGCAGCTTGGTGAACTGGCCGCTGTGGGCACCCACATCCAGGACCACACCGTCGGCGGGCAGATACGGCCGGAACACCGCCGCCATCTTCCGGTGGTGCTGCTGCGACAGCGCTTTCCAGAAATGCGCGAGCCAGGTCAGCCGCTGGCGAAGGGTCAATCGGTCGATGATCATGGGCGGCGCACCGGGTTGCGATCGGTCCGCTGCTATAGCCGCAATTGCCCGTTGCAATCAACGCGGGCCGTGCCCATACCACCCGAAGGGCTCCGGCCTGCGGCAGCCCAGAGCTTGAGCCGATCCCCCTGCCTCCGCTATGGTGCTGCCGGCTGGCGTTGCCATGCGCGCCGCCGCCCCTTGTCAAGGATGACCACGTGCACCACTACCACGGGCTAGACCCCCTGCCGGCCAACCTGCGCGGCGCCAGTGTGGCGCTCGGCAATTTCGACGGTGTCCATTGCGGCCACCGGGCGATTTTGGATGCTGCGCGCGCGGCGGGCGGACGGCTGGGCGTGGTGACGTTCGAGCCGCACCCCCGCAGCGTGCTGCGCGAGGCCGTGCGGCCCTTCCGCCTGACCTCGCCCGCCGGCAAGGCGCAGGCGCTGGCCGACCTGGGCGTGGAGTTGCTGGTCGAGATCCCCTTCACCCGCGCCTTTGCCAGCCTGCCGCCGGAGCAGTTCGTCCAGCGCGTGCTGGTGGACGCCGTCGGCGCCCGCCATGCCGCCATCGGCTATGATTTCTGCTTTGGCGCCGGCCGCGCCGGCTCGCCCGCCACCATGCGGGCTTTGGGCGAGCGGCTGGGCTTCGGCGTCACCGTTGTCGACGAGGTCTGCGCCGCCGACGGCACCTCGCTGTCCTCGACCGCCATCCGCGCCCATTTGCGGGAGGGCCGCCCCCGCGACGCCGCGCGCCTGCTTTGCCGCTGGTGGGAGATCGACGGCATTGTCGCCACCGGCCACCAGCGCGGCCGCACCATCGGCTTCCCCACCGCCAATCTCCGCCTCGACGACCTGTTGGAGCCTGCGCTCGGCGTTTATGCCGTGCGCTGTTCGATTGGCGAGGGCGAAACCCTGACCTGGCACGACGCCATCGCCAATCTGGGCCGCCGCCCGACGGTGGATGGCGAAACGCTGTTGCTGGAAACGCACGTGTTCGACTATGAGGGCGACCTCTACGGTCGGCCGATGCGCGTGCAACTGCTCGATTTCATCCGGCCGGAGCGCAAATTCGACAGTTTCGACCTGTTGCGCCAGCAAATCGCCAGGGATTGCGACACCGCCCGCAGCATCCTGGCGGACATGCCCGCCGATCCGCTTTAACCGAACACAAGACCAGAGCCTCATTCCCAATGACCATGGACTACAAGAGCACGGTCTTCCTGCCGAAAACCGAATTCCCGATGCGTGCCGGCCTGCCGAAGCGCGAGCCGCTGCTGCTGGAGCGCTGGAACGCGATGGACCTGTTCCGCCGCCAGCGGGAGATCGGCAAAGGCAAGGAACAGTTCATCCTGCACGACGGCCCGCCCTATGCCAACGGCCACCTGCACATCGGCCACGCGCTGAACAAGATCCTGAAGGACGTCATCAACCGCTCGCAGCAGATGCTGGGCAAGGATGCCCACTACATCCCCGGCTGGGACTGCCATGGCCTGCCGATCGAGTGGAAGGTGGAAGAGGAATACCGCGCGAAGGGCCAGAACAAGGACGAGGTCGATCTGGTGGAGTTCCGCCGGGTCTGCCGCGAATTCGCCGACGAATGGATCGGCACCCAGTTGGAAGAGTTCAAGCGCCTGGGCGTGATCGGCGACTGGGAGGACTATTACACCACCATGTCGTTCGAGGCCGAGGCGACGATTGCCGAGGAACTGGCCAAGTTCGCCATGAACGGCGGCCTTTACCGCGGCGCCAAGCCGGTGTTGTGGAGCGTGGTGGAGCGCACCGCGCTGGCCGATGCGGAGGTGGAATACCAGGAGCACACCAGCCACACCGTGCACGTGCCCTTCCCGGTGGTGACGCCGGGGCCGGCGAGCGGGCTGGAAGCCGGCATCCCCATCGTCATCTGGACCACCACGCCCTGGACGCTGCCGTCGAACCGCGCCATCGCCTATGCCGAGGACGCGACCTATGCGGTGGTGCGCTGCGTTGCCGGCACCGACAAGTGCCGCATTCCGGCCGGCCAGCGCTTCGTCGTCGCGCCCGCCCTGCTGGAGAGCACCGCCAAGGCCGCGCGCATGACCGAGTGGGCGGTGGAGCGCGAACTGAAGGGCAGCGATCTGGCCGGCACGGTCTGCGCGCATCCGCTGCGCGGCCATGGCGATGCGAACGGCTTTTACGACTATGACGTGCCGCTGCATCCGGCGGATTTCGTGACCATGGATACCGGCTCCGGCTTTGTCCATATCGCGCCCAGCCATGGCGCCGACGACTATGAGCTCGGCCTGAAGGTTGGCCTGCCGATCACCGACAATGTCGGCCCGGACGGCGCCTTCCGCGAGCATGTCGGCCTGTTCGCCGGCCTCCGCATCCTCGACGACGAGGGCCGGGAGGGCCCGGCCAACCGCGCGGTCTGCGAGATGCTGGCCAGCATCGGCGCGCTCTATTCCTGGGGCCGGCTCAAGCATTCCTACCCGCATTCCTGGCGCTCCAAGGCGCCGCTGATCTTCCGCAACACGGCGCAATGGTTTATCTCCATGGAGACGAACGACCTGCGCCAGAAGGCGTTGCAGGCGATCGACGCAACGCGTTTCGTGCCGAAGGCCGGCCAGACCCGCCTGCGCTCGATGATCGCCGACCGGCCGGACTGGTGCGTCTCGCGCCAGCGCGCCTGGGGCGTGCCGATCCCGCTGTTCGTGCACAAGGCCACCGGCGAAATCCTGCGCGATCAGGCGGTGTTCGACCGCGTCGCGGACGCTTTCCGCGCCGAGGGCGGCGATGCCTGGTATGCCAGCCCGCCGGAGCGGTTCCTGGGCAACGAGTACGAGGCCGATGACTTCGAACAGGTGCGGGACATCGTCGAGGTCTGGTTCGACTCCGGCTCGACGCATGTGTTCACGCTGGAAAAGCGTCCGCACATGAAATGGCCCGCCGACCTCTATCTGGAAGGGTCGGACCAGCACCGCGGCTGGTTCCATTCCTCGCTGCTGGAAAGCTGCGGCACCCGCGGCCGCGCGCCCTATGACGCGGTCCTCACCCACGGTTTCGTGCTGGATGAGGAGGGGCGCAAAATGTCCAAATCGCTCGGCAATGTCACCGCACCGCAGGAGGTGATCGACCAGTACGGCGCCGATATTCTGCGCATCTGGGTGTGTTCGGCCGACTATTCCGAAGACCTGCGCATCGGCAAGGAAATCCTGAAGCATCAGGCCGACCACTACCGCCGGGTGCGCAACACGCTGCGCTTCACGCTCGGCTCGCTGGCCGGGTTCAGCGAGGCGGAGCGGGTGGCACCGGCGGAGATGCCGGAACTCGACCGGCTGATGCTGCACAAGATCGTCGAAATGGACGCGGTGGTCCGCCAGTGCATCGACGACTTCGACTTCCACACGCTGTGGGTGGAGCTGCACAATTTCTGTGCGAACGATCTGTCTGCCTTTTATTTCGACATCCGCAAGGATTCGCTCTACTGCGACCACCCGGAGACGCTGCGCCGGCGCGCCTGCCGTACCGTGCTGGATCATCTGTTCCAGGCGCTGGCGACCTGGCTGGCGCCGATCTGCTGCTTCACCGCGGACGAGGCCTATCTGACCCGCAAATTCGGCTCCATCGAGGCGGCGCCGGCGGGCGAAAGCGTGCATCTGGAAACGTATCCGAGCATCCCCGCCGGCTGGCGCAACGAGGCGCTGGCGGCGAAATGGGCCAAGGTTCGCGGCGTGCGCCGCGTCATCCTGGGCGCGCTGGAACGGGAGCGGGCGGAAAAGCGCATCCGCGGCTCGCTGGAAGCCGCGCCCGTCGTCCACGTGACGGCCGAACAGGCGGCTGCGCTGGAGGGCCTGAACCTGGCGGAGATCGCCATCGTCTCTGCCGTCACCCTTGAAACCGACCCGGCGCCGGCGGGCGCCTACACCCTGGCGGAGGTGCCGGGGTGCGCCGTCCTGCCGGTGAAGGCCGATGAGAAACGCTGCGAGCGCTGCTGGCAGCACGTCGCCGACGTGGGCAGCGATCCGGCGCATCCCGATGCCTGCGGGCGCTGCGCCGACGCGGTGCGGCAACTGCCGGAGGCCGCTTGAGCCGGCACGGCCTGCGGGCTGCCGGAGTCGGCCTGGCGGCGCTGACCGTGGTCCTGGACCAGGCGACCAAGCTCTGGGCGCTGGCGGCACTCGCCAACCCGCCGGTGCGAATCGCCGTCACCGGCTGGTGGGAGATGGTGCTGGTCTGGAACTACGGCGTCAGCTTCGGCCTGCTGGGCGACGGCGCCCTGCCGCCGCTGGTGCTGGCCGGCGTGACCGGCGCCATCGGCATCGCCATCGCCTGCTGGCTCTGGCGCGCGAAGTGGTGGCTGCCCATGCTGGCCGCGGGCCTGATCCTGGGCGGCGCCGTCGGCAACATCATCGACCGCCTGATCTATGGCGCTGTCGTCGATTTCGTGCGATGGCATATGAATGGCTATAGCTGGCCGGTCTTTAACCTGGCCGATGCGGCGATCACGCTGGGTGTCGGATTGTTGATCCTCGAAAGCTTGTTCGGCAAGCGGTCCGACCCCAAATCGGCAGCGGAGTGATTACGAAGGATGTCTGGAAGCGTGCGACGGTTGGTATTTGTGGTGATGGGTGCGGCACTGCTGCTGTCGGCTTGCGATTCCATTCGCGAGTCTGCCGGGATCACCAAGAAAGCGCCGGACGAGTTTCGCGTCGTCCGCAACGCGCCCTTGAGCGTGCCGCCGAATTTCGACCTGCGGCCGCCACGGCCCGGCGCCCGCGCCGTGCCGCAGCTCGACCCGCGGCGCGAGGCGCAGCAGGCGGTGCTGGGCCAGGATCCGGCGATGAGCCGGCCGGTGGCGGAAAGTGCCGGCGAGGAGGCGTTGCTGCGGGCACTGCGCGTTGGCGAGACGCCGGCGGACATCCGCACCCAGGTCGATGAGGAAAGCGCCATTCTGGCCGGCGACAACCGCAATTTCGTCGAGCGTCTGATGTTCTGGCGGGAGGTGCCGCCGCCCGGCACCCTGGTCGATCCCAAGGGCGAGACCCAGCGCATTCAGGAAAATTCGGCCCTCGGCCGCCCGCCGGAAACCGGCAACACCCCATCGATCGAGCGCAAGACCAAAGATGGCTTCTCGCTGTTCTGACGCATTGTGCCGCGCGGGCCTGGGCCTGGCGCTGCTGCTGGCCCTGATCGCGGCTCCCGCTGCGGCCAAAGTGTTCGCGCCCACCACGTTCCGCCTGGCCAACGGCCTGGAGGTGGTGGTGATCGAGAACCACCGCGTGCCCGCCGCCGTCCAGATGATCTGGTACAAGGTGGGCGCGGCGGACGAGGTGGCCGGCGAATCCGGCCTTGCCCATTTCTTCGAACACCTGATGTTCAAGGGCACGGAGAAAACCCCGCCCGGCGCCTTTGGCGCCCTGGTCCGCCGCAATGGCGGCAACGAGAACGCCTTCACCACCTGGGACCATACGGCCTATTACCAGGTGGTGCCGCGCGAGCAACTTGGCCCCGTCATGGCGGCGGAGGCCGACCGCATGACCGGCCTCCGCCTGACCGGCACCGATATCGAGACCGAACGCCAGGTGGTGCTGGAGGAATGGAACGAGCGGGTCGGCCAAAACCCGGGCGCCAGGCTTGGCCAGGCCATGGCGGCGGCGCTCTACCGCAACCATCCCTATGGCCGCCCGATCATCGGATGGCGGCACGAGATCGCCGCGCTGGACCATGACACCGTCCGCGCCTTCTACCGCCAGCATTACGCCCCGGACAATGCCGTGCTGGTGGTCGCCGGCGATGTCGATCCGGACGAGGTCCGCGCCCTGGCCGAACAGCATTACGGTCCGGTCCCGCCCACCCGCCAGGGCGCGCGCGTGCGCCCGCAGGAGCCGCCGCCGCTTGCCGCCGTCCGCCTCACCGTGCGCGACGAGCGGGTGAAGGACCCGACCTGGCGCCGCTCCTATCTGGCGCCCTCCGCCCACAGCGAGGGCCGCGAGCACACCCACGCCCTGCAGGTGCTGGCCGAAATCCTGGGCGACGGCTCGGTCGGCCGCCTGGCGAAAGCGCTGGTGCGGGGCGGCGAAACCGCGACTGCCGCCGGTGCCTGGTACGAGAGCGGCCGCATCGACCTGACTGGGTTCAATCTCTATGCCATCCCCACCGCCGGCGTCAGCCTGGAGGCGCTGGAAGCCGCCGTGGATGCGGAAATCGCACGCCTGCTGCGGGAGGGAGTCACGGCAGAGGAGGTCGCGGCCACGGTCCGCCGCATGCAGGCCGCCGCCGTCTATGCCCGCGACGACCTGCAAACCGGCGCCCGCGTGCTGGGGGAGGCGCTGGTGAATGGCGGCAGTGTTGGCGATGTCGAATCCTGGCCGGAGCGCATTGCGGCGGTGACGCCGGAAGCGGTCATGGCCGCCGCCCGCCTGGTTCTGAAGCCCGAGCGCTCCGTCACTGGCCTGCTGCTGGCCAAGGAGCCGGCGTCGTGAGGCGGTTGCTGCCGGTGATGGTGGCCCTGATTCTGGCCCTGATTCTGGCGCTGCCGGTTCGCGCGGCGGGCTCGGATGCGATTGTCGAGGTGGTGAGCCCCGGCGGCATCACCGCCTGGCTGCGGCCGGATTCGTCCGTTCCCCTGGTTGCGCTGACCTTCGAATTCCGCGAGGGCGGCAGCGTTCCGCCGCAAAAGGCCGGCGCGGCCGAGCTGGCGGCGCGCATGCTGACCGAGGGCGCCGGCGAATGGGATGGCGACGGGTTTCGCCAGGCGCTGGCCGACAATGCCATCGGCCTGTCCTTCTCTGCCGGCCAGGACAGCTTCTCCGGCAGCCTGACCGCACTGACCGCCAACCGGAACACGGCCGTGCGCCTGCTGCGCGCCGCCCTGGCGGAGGCGCGGCTGGACGAGGCGGCGCTGCGCCAGCAAAAGGCGCGGCTGATCGCGGAGCGCCGGCGCAGCGAGACCCGGCCCAACAGCATCGCCTACCGCACCTGGTTTCGCCTCGCCTATCGGGGCCACCCCTATGGCCAGCCGGTGCGCGGCACGCCGGAGACGGTGGCCGGCCTTGAGACCGCAGACGTGCGGGATTTTCTGGGACGGGTTCTGACCCGCCAGGGGCTGGTGGTCGGCGTTGCCGGCGATATCGCCGCCGCAGAGCTGGCGCCGCTGCTGGACGCGGTGTTCGGCGGCCTGCCGGACCGCCCGCCGCCCGCCGCCCTGCCGCCGGCGCCGGAACCGCCCGCCGGCCTCGCCATTGTGCCCTATCCGGGCCCGCAAAGCGTTGTGGTCTTCGGCCATGCCGGCATCCCGCGCAGCGACCCGGACTGGTACGCGGCCCTGGTCGTCAACCAGATTCTGGGCGGCAGCACCTTCACGTCGCGCCTGGGCCAAGAGGTGCGGGAGCGCCGCGGCCTGGCTTATGGCATCGGCACCGGGCTGTCCGACCGGCGTGCCGGCGCGGTGCTGTTGGGGCGCACCGCGACCCGCAGCGATGCGGTCAAGGAGACCGTAGACATCATCGCCGCCGAGTGGCGCCGCCTCGCCGAGGCGGGACCGACGGCGGACGAACTGGCCGACGCCAAGGCCTATCTGATCGGCAGCTTTCCGCTCGGCCTGGACTCCACCGGGGATATCGCCGCCGTGCTGGTCGATATGCAGTCGGCCGGCCTGCCGCGGGACTATTGGGGCAAGCGCCCGGAAGTGATCGGCGCCATCGACCCGGCCACGGCCCGGCGCGTCGCCCGGCGGCTGTTGCGCCCCGACGCGCTGCTCTCGGTCATCGTCGGCACCCCCGATGGTCTGGCCTCCACCCTGCCCGTGCCCTAGCGGTCCGATCGAACCGCTTGCTGCGGCAAGTGTTTCGCGAATCGGCCCGCTGTTTCAATAACCTGGCGGTTCGATTCAGCCAGCAGATGGGCACCGTCTGCCGGCATCGAACCCCTGGGTCCGGACAGGTTGGGGGTCCGGACAGGTTGGAGCCGACCGCAAACGCCAAAATGACGCACCGGCGTGTGTCGGAGCGGATTTTCCAGGCTATGAGACTAAATAACGAGCAATCGGGTTTGTGCGCGGCCTGCCTCGTCCTGTCGCCCTGCCTTGCCCTGTTGGAATGATCCAAATCTTCCCGCTATGCGTTCATGCCAGTGAGTATTAACCATGTCCGGTTAACATCCGAAACGGCGGCATTTAGTTACCTGTCGGCGCCTCTACGAAATTATTCCCGGCACTTGATTAGGATCAATGCTTCTTCCCGCATCAGCGGGTATGTTTTTCGCATTGGCTGCTGCCGGCAACGCTCCTTAACTGGAGGGTGCGCGGGTGTCAGTGCGGTGTAACGGCCATGGATTGCACGTCGGCTTTTGGACCAGGCGGTGCGATCGGAGCGATGGCCGATCACAGGGTGCGTTCAATGGTGGACGCATTCGAACCAACCGGACCATTGTCGCCCGTGAGGCGCGGTCCCACCAAGGAGGCAGTATGAGCGAACAACTCCGCCGCCGGTCTGTCACGATTGCGGGCCACCGCACCAGTGTTTCCCTTGAAGACCCGTTTTGGGACCAGCTCAAGGGCATCGCTGCCGAGCGCAACCTCTCCATCGCCAATATCGTCGCGGAAGTGGACAAGGGCCGACAGAGCAACCTTTCCAGTGCGCTTCGCGTGTTCGTGTTGAAAGAGGTATTGAAACGACAGGCGGCCGTACCGCTCGATTCCTGAGCGGCCGGTCTGGGACCGAAAAAGCATGCGGGCGCTGCCGGGGGATCGGGCCGCGCCCGCGTTGGTTTCGCCCGCGTTGGTTTCGCCCGTATTCGGTTCGGAGGCGGTTTCGGGCTCAGGTGTTGACGTTGACGACCACCCGGCCGCGCACCTGGCCTTTCACGATATCCGCCGCCACCGCCGGTGCCTCCTCCAGGCCGACCTCGCGGGTCATGGCATCGAGCTTGGCCGTGTCCAGGTCATCTGCCAGCAGCGCCCAGGCTGTCTCGCGCACCGGACGCGGTGCCATCACCGAATCCACCCCCAAGAGCGAGACGCCCCGCAGGATGAACGGATAGACCGAGGCCGGCAGGTCGCCGCCCTGGGCCAGGCCGCAGGCCGCAACCGCACCGCCATACCGGGTCTGCGCCAGCACATTGGCCAGCGTGTGGCTGCCGACCGCGTCCACCGCGCCGGCCCAGCGCTCCTTGCCGACCGGGCGGCCTTTTTCCGACAACTCGGCACGGTCGATGATCTCGGCCGCGCCCAGATCTTTCAGATAGGCTTCCTCGCTGGCCCGGCCGGTCGATGCGATGACACGGTAGCCGCGCTTCGCGAGCAGCGCGATGGCGACACTGCCGACGCCGCCGGCGGCACCGGTCACCAGCACGTCGCCGCGGTCCGGGGTGATGCCGGCCCGGACCAGCGCCTGCACGCAAAGGGCGGCGGTATAGCCCGCCGTGCCGATGGCCATGGCCTGGCGCGCCGTAAAGGCCGCCGGCAGCCTGATCAGCCAGTCGCCTTTCAGCCGCGCCTGCTGGCTGAGCCCGCCCCAATGGCCCTCGCCGACACCCCAGCCGTTCAGGACGACCGCGTCGCCGGCCTTGAAGTCGGGGTTGGAGGATTCGGCGACGGTGCCGGCCAGGTCGATGCCCGGCACCATCGGATACTTGCGCACCACCGGGGCCGCACCGGTAATGGCGAGCCCGTCCTTGTAGTTGATGGTGGAATAATCCACCGCCACCCGCACATCGCCCTCCGGCAAGGCGCTTTCGTCGAGCGACTGGATCGAGTGGCGGACGGACTTGTCCTCGTTCTGCTCCAGGTAGATGGCACGGAACATGGCGGTCGGGCTCCTTCTCGGGTGCCGGTTGAATGTCTGGGCCGCACACCGTCAGGCGCGGGGTCGAATGTCAAGCCTGTCCGGCTCAACCCTTTGCCGCGGCGGCTTCCCGCGCCTGGCGGGCGAGGGCGATCAGCGCCGGGCGAATAGCGGCCGGATCTTCGATTGGATCGTCGAACCAGAGCCGTTCCGCCCGGTCGCCATCCACCAGGTCGAGCCCGTCCGGGTCGATGCCGGCGAGCCGCCACTCGCCCCTGGGCGCGCCGCAGAGCACCGTCGCATAGAGCGCCACCGCGTCGGCATGGTCTTCGTTCATGTGGCCGCAGACATCCGCCTGGGCGGCGGCGAACACCGCCGCCAACCCATCCGCCGGCCGCATCAGGTCGTCCGCCTGCATCCGGTAGGCCTTGCCGAAGCCGCCGTTGAAACTCGCCCGCTCCACCCGCACCCGCCAGAACGAGAAATCGCCGAAGTCGGCATAGAGGCCCGCCTTCGGATGCCGGGCCAGATAGCGCCAGCGCACCTGGTCCCGCGCCCATCCGCGCGGCACCTGCTCGGCCTGTCCGGTCAGCGAGACGCGCGGATGGGCCAGCGGGTCGCCCTTGCCTGGCTCTCCCACCAGCAGCGCGCAGCGGGGGTCGGCCAGCAGCGCGCCGGTGTGCGCGGTCAGGGCGGAGGTCAGGAACACGGGCGCCCCGGTCACATCCGTCGCAAGGCCGATGCGGCTGGCCATCGGCGTGCCCGTCTCCGGCTCCAGGCAGGCGAGGGCCGCGTGCCGCGCGGTGCGCACCATGGCGCCGACCCGCCGGCGCACCTCACCATCGACCATCTGGAGCAGGGCGGGGGGCTCTTCGCGGTCGTCCTTCGGGGAATCGCTGGTCATGGCAGGCCTCCGTGGCGTTCGGCTGAGAGATGCGGCGGGCGGCTTTGGAAATCAACAGGCTTGCCGCTTTCCGGAGGCCTGCTTACGGTGGGCCGACGCGTGCACCCCGCGCCCCGCTCCGTCTGGCCGGCCCTTCATGCAGCAAAACATTCCGCGCGGTATTCTGTGCATCGTGCTCTCGACCCTGGTGCTGACCGCGCAGGATGGCATGACCAAATGGCTGGTGGAAAGCCATCATGCCGGCGTGCTGATGTTCTGGCGCGGCCTGCTGGCCCTGCCGGTGGCGGCATTGTTTCACGTGTTGGTCGGCCAAAAGCTCTCGCGCCTGCGTTCGCAGCGGCCGGTGTTCACCGCCTACCGCTCGACCATGGCCGGCGCGTGCAGCATGCTGGTGGTGCTGTCTTTCTCCTATATGCCGCTGGCCGATGCGCTGGCGGTCATCTTTGTCTCGCCGCTGATCATCACAGCACTCTCGGCAGCGTTCCTGAAGGAGCCGGTCGGCTGGCACCGCTGGGGCGCCGTCGTCGTCGGCTTCGGCGGGGTGTTGCTGATCACCGAGCCGGGCCAGGCGCCGCTCACCTGGATCATCGCCATTCCGCTGGGTGCGGCGTTGGCGGGCGCGCTGCGCGACATCGGCAGCCGGCAGCTGGCCGGCGTCGACCCGCCGACCACCACCCTGTTCTGGGCCATGGCGGCCAGCAGCGCGGCGGGGGCCGTCACCCTGCCCTTTTGGGGCCTGACCTGGCCGAGCCCGGCGGAATGGGCGCTGCTGTGCGTCACCGCGGTCATGATCGCGATTGCCATGTGGCTGATCGTGCTGGCCTTTCAGATGGCGAGCGGCGCGGCGATCGCCCCCTATCGCTATCTCTCGCTGGTCTGGGCCGGCCTGATCGGCTATTTCGTCTGGGGGGATATCCCCTCCGAAACCAAGCTGGTGGGCGCCGGCATCGTGGCGGCCAGCGGCCTCTATATCTGGTGGCGCGAGACCCGCGCCATCCGCGCCCGCGGGGAGAGTGCGTGAGCCATGGCCGAGCCCGAGATGAAGACCGTCGATACCCCCACGGGCCGCATCGCCTACCGCGAGGCGGGCGAGGGCCCGGTGTTGGTCTGCCTGCACGGGCTGGGCGGCGGCGCCAAGTCCTGGACCTGCCAGTTGGAGGGGTTGAGCGAGCGCCGGCGGGTGATCGCCTGGGACGCGCCCGGCTATGGCGGTTCCGACGACTATCCATCGACCGTTCCCACCCCGGGCCAGTACGCCGACGCGCTGATCGCCATGCTGGGCGGCATCGGCGTCACCGGGGAGTTCGACCTGGTCGGCCATTCCATGGGCGGCGCCATTGCGCCCCAGGCGGTGGCGCGGCATCCGGGCCGGGTGCGCCGGCTGGTGCTGTCCGCCACCCGCATCGCCTTTGCCCGCTGGGAGGGTTATGAGGAGCGGCTGAAGGAGCATGCCTCCATGACGCCGGAGGAATTCGGCGCGACGCGGGCCAAATCCATGTGTTCGGCGGATGCGCCGGTGGCCGCCCGTGCCGCCGTCGGACGCATCGCCAGCGAGATCCGGGCCGGTGGCTATGCCGCCGCCGTGCACCTGCTCTCGGTCTGCAACAACGAGAGAGAGCTGCGGGCGCTGCGCATGCCGGTGCTGGTGCTGGCCGGCACCGAGGACCGCATCGCGCCGGAGGCGGAAACTGCCGCGCTGACCGCCCTGATCAAGGGCGCGAAGCGGGAGATCATCGGCCAGGCGGCGCACGCAGCTTATATGGAGCGGCCGGAGGCCTACAACGCCCGCCTCGCTGCCTTCCTCGACGCCTGAAGATCCCGAGAGCCCATTCCATCACCCTTTCCGTGCGGCATCGGCTCGCCCGCCGGCGCGGTCCAGTCATGGCAGGCGGAATGGAATGACCGGCGCGAGACCGAACCATCCGTCACCGAGCCATAGCAGGTCAGCATCGAGATTTCGTGCGGCTGCTGCTGCGGGAACCAAGACCATTCGTGGCTGTCGCGGTTGGTGAAGCGGGTGGTCTCGCCGACGCGGTCGTCGTAGAGGCGATCGTTGTTGATGGAGGGCCGGTCTGCAAAAGACGGCCAGGCGCAGAGCACGAACGGCCATTGCCGGATGGTTTCGAATGGCTTGGCCAGGTTGATCGAGACGAAGCGGCGGGAGAGCTTTTCGTCGACCTCCGCTTCCGTATAGCGCTGCTCGCGGCCGACATTGCGGAGAGTGTTCAGCAGCAGTTCCCGAACCCGCACCCGGCCGGGCGGCGAGACGGCGCTGATGCACATTCATATCAAGCAGGAAAAATTCGTTTATGTGCTGGAGGGGCATGTGACCGCGCCGACCGGCGGCAAGGCGATGAAGGTGCCTGTCCCAACGACGATATCCAGGCCGTGATGCAGGACGGCAAATGGGCGTTCACGCACCAGGACGGCTCCCCCTGCTGAACCGTGGGGCGGAACCGGCGGCGGCGGCGGCATTCACCCCCGGCTCTTTTCGGGCGACGCCAAAACCGGTATGACGGACTCCGCTCTTCGATGGAGGAACCGCAGCATGCCCGATACCACCGCCCCCTATCTGCGCAACGACACCGGCATCCGGCTTGCGGTCGAGGAGGCGAAGGCGCTGTTGGGCGACCGGCTCTCCACCGCCCAGGCCGTGCGCGACCAGCATGCCCGCGGCGAGGACTATTTCACCCCGGCCCCGCCCGACGCGGTCGCCTATGCGCTTTCGACCGAGGAGGTGGCCGCGGTCGTGAAGATTTGCGCCCGGCACAAGGTTCCCGTCATTCCCTGGGGCACCGGCACGTCGCTGGAGGGGCATGTGACCGCGCCGACCGGCGGCATCACCATCGATGTCTCGGGCATGGACCGGGTGTTGGAGGTGAACGCGTCGGACATGGATTGCCGGGTGCAGGCGGGTGTGACCCGCAAGGCCCTGAACGCCCACATCCGCGACACCGGCCTGATGTTCCCGGTCGACCCCGGCGCCGATGCCTCGCTGGGCGGCATGGCGTCGGTGTGTGCCAGCGGCACCAACGCCGTGCGCTATGGCACGATGAAGGAGAACGTGCTGGGCCTGACCGTGGTCACCGCGGACGGCAACATCATCAAGACCGGCGGCCGGGCGCGGAAATCCTCGGCCGGCTATGACCTGACCCATGTCTATGTCGGGGCCGAGGGTACGCTGGGCATCATCACGGAGGTGCAGTTGCGCCTCTATGGCGTTCCGGAGGCGATGGCGGCGGCGGTCTGCCAGTACGACGACCTGCAAAGCGCTGTCGATACGGTGGTGACCGTGCTGCAATACGGCATTCCGGTCGCGCGCATGGAATTGCTGGACGAGGCGCAGATGGAAGCCTGCATCGCCTTTTCCAAGCTGGACGGGTTGCAGGTGAAGCCGACCCTGTTTTTCGAGTTCCACGGCTCCGAGGCGGGCGCGAAGGAGCAGGCAGAGACCGTGCAGGCCATCGCCGAGGAGCATGGCGGCAGCCGGTTCTCGTGGGCAACGCGGGAGGAAGACCGCAACCGGCTGTGGGAAGCGCGCCACAACGCCTATTACGCCTGCCTCGCCATGGCGCCGGGCAAGCGCGGCTGGGCGACGGACGTGGTGGTGCCGATCAGCCGCCTGACCGAGTGCATTGTCGCCACCAAACAGGATATCGCCGAGAACGGCCTTTATGCGCCGATCTGCGGCCATGTCGGCGACGGCAATTTTCACTGCTGCATCATGCTGGACCCCGACGTGGAGGCGGAAAAACAGGCAGCGCACGATTTCTCGAAGCGGCTGGTGGACCGGGCGCTTGGGATGGGCGGCACCTGCACCGGCGAGCATGGCGTCGGCATCGGCAAGATCGGCTCGCTGATGAAAGAGACCGGCGAAGCCTATGCCTACATGCGCCGGATCAAGCAGGCATTGGACCCGGACAACATCATGAACCCGGGCAAGGTGGTGGCGTTGTAGGGGCACCAGCCCCGGAGCCTGCGGCGCAGGCATCCGGAGAAACAGGGTGGTTTTGCCCGGAGCAGCCCGCTCAATACGGGCTGCCGCTTTCCTTTTTCACGCCGGCTTTCATCTTGCCCAGTTCCTGCTGGCAGCCGATGGCCATCATGCGGCTGTCGTTGGCGATGGTGGTGAGGAGAAAACCCTTCTCGATCATCTCCAGCGCGAATTCCGCCGTGCCGCAGTGCAGGCCGGCGGGCACGTTGTGTTTTTTGCAGGCCGTCAGGATGTCCATCAACTTGTCGTAGATGAACCGGTCGGTCGGGTCGAGGCGCGGTTCGCGGCCATAGCTCAGCGCCAGATCGCTCGGGCCGATATAGATGCCGTCCAGGCCGGGGGTGGTCAGGATCGCGTCCAGGTTCTGGATGGCCTGGTCGGTCTCGATCATGGCGATGGCGAGGATGGTGTTGTTCGCCTCCTTCACATAATCGCTGCCGTTATAGAGCACGGCGCGGATCGGACCGTTGGAGCGGTATCCCAGCGGCGGATATTTCACCGCGCCGACAAAACGCTCGCACTCTTCGCGGCTGTTGATCATCGGGGCGATGATGCCCTGGGCGCCTGCGTCCAGCAGCTTCATGATCGCGGCCGGATCGTTCCACGGCACGCGCGCCGTCGGCGGCACGTCGGTGGTGGAGATCGCCTGCATCATGTGCACGGCGTCGATATAGTCGACGAGGCCGTGTTGGCAGTCGATGGTGATGGCGTCCCAGCCCTGATGCGCCATGACTTCGGCAGAGAAGCTGGAGGGGATGGCGCACCAGCCGTTGACGACGGCCTTGCCGGCCTTCCACGACTCGAGAATGGGATTTGCGCGCACGATCAGAGCACTTCCTTGTTGATGACGTTGTCGGGGTTGAGCTTGCCGTTGAAGCAGTCGACCACATTCCGGGCCGCGGCGGCCCCCATGCGGAACATGCTTTCCTCGGTGTTGCCGGCGGAGTGGGGCGAGACAACGATGTTGTCGAGAGAGAACAGCGGGTGGTCGGGCGAAGGCGGCTCCACCACGAACGGGTCGATGCCGGCGCCGGCGATGACGTCCCGCTTCAGGCCGTCATAAAGGTCGGCCTCGTCGATAATGCCGCCGCGGGCGGTGTTCACCAGAAAGGCGGTGGGCTTCATCGCCGCGATCTCCGCGCGGGCGATCATGCCGGTGGTGGTTTCGTCCTTCGGGCAGTTGACGGAGACGAAGTCCATTGCGCCCAGAACGGCGCGGAAATCCTCGACCGGCGTCGCGCCCGCGGTGACGATGGCATCCTGGATGACATAGGGGTCGTAGACGTAGACGTCCATCTGCATGGCGTTCAGCATCGGCACCAGCCGGCGGCCGATGCGGCCATAGCCCAGCACCAGCGCCTTGCGGCCCGCCAGGTCACAGGCCGGCACTTCGCGGCGGATATCCCAATTGCCCTTGCGCGCCTCGCGGTCGAACAGGAAGGCGCGCTTGGCCAGCGCCAGCATGAAAAACAGCGAGTGCTCGGCCACGGTGATCGAGTTGGCGGTGCCGACGACGGCGAGCGGAATACCGGCCTTGGTCAGCGCCGGCACGTTCACCGCGTCATAGCCGACGCCGTGACGGGCGACGATCTTGAGCTTGTCGGCCTTCCCGATAATGGCCGGCGTGAAGGGCGCGACGCCGAGAATGGCGGCGTCATAGTTGCCGATATGCTGGACGATGTTGGCTTCGGAGGTCTCGGTAAACTGCTCCACCGCAATTTCCGGGTGATTGTCGAAGATAGAGGCAATGCCGGGTGTATAGGGCATTTGCAGCATGACGCGGTATTGGGCCATGGGCGGTTTCCTGGGCTTGTGGCGCGGTGTCGGCAGTTTTGCGCAAGCATAGAGCATGGCGCCGGAACGGCAACAACCCCAAGCGCCGGTTTCCCGGACGGTGCGAAGCCTCGATCCGGGCCGGTGTCATTCGCCGAACACTTTGCCGGCGGGGCCAGCCGGTGCCTTGGCGAGCGCTGCCCCGAAGCTGCGGATCGCGCCGATATGGCCGGTGCCGTACACCTTCGCCCAGGGCGTGCCCTGCCAGGGCACGCCCTGAACAACAGCGCCGAGGCCCATCAGGCCCGGATAGAGCGGCCCCAACCAGTGCGCCTGCGCCAGGGCCAGGACGATGGAGCACAGGCCCAGCGGCCCCAATGTCGCCGCACTCGCCATGGTGCCGGCCATGTAGACCGTGCCGAAGCCGCCATGGGAGAGGCCGAATTCCGCCTGCACCTCGCCGCCGAACAGCGAGATGAAATAGGTCTGCCCAACGCTGGAGAGAAAGCAGAGCGCAAAGCCGAAGCCGATCATCCAGCGCTACGCCGCCGGCGGGCCTGACCAGGGTCAGGCGGCTCCGACTCTCCGGACCCGATCCGGAAACCGCGCCCGCATCCGGAAACCGCTCAGTCGTCCTTGCGTTGCAGCACGGCGCCGAAAAAGCCGTCGGTGCCGTGCTGGGCCGGCGTCAGTTTCATGAAGTCGCCGGTGACCACATCCGGCAGTATCCCCGAGGCGGGCACGATGGAAAATTCCGGGTGTTCTTCCAGGAATTGCGCGATCACGTCCTCGTTCTCGCGCATCAGGATGGAGCAGGTGCCGTAAATTACCCGGCCACCCGGTTTCACCAGCGAGGAACCGCGGTGCAACAGCGATTGCTGGATCGCCGTGATTTCCTCCAGATTGGTGCCTTTGGTGCCCCAGCGGGCATCCGGATTGCGGCGCCAGGTGCCGGTGCCGGAACAGGGCGCATCGACCAGCACGCGGTCGAAATCCCATTTGTGGCGCTTCAGCCAGGGGTCGCTGGTGCCGGTGATCAGGCGGCAGCGGGAGTTCTGCACCCCGGCCCGGCGCATGCGCTCCCGCGCGCGCTCAAGCTTGTGCTCATAGATATCGCAGGCAGAGATGCGGCCGCGATTGCCCATCATCGCCGCCAGCGCCAGGCTCTTGCCGCCGGCGCCGGCGCAGAGGTCGATGACGTGCATGCCCGCATGGGCATCCACCAGCATGGCCAGCAATTGCGAGCCTTCGTCCTGTACCTCCACCAAACCCTGGCGGAAGGCCTGGACCGATCCCAGCGGCGGCCGGCCCTCGACGCGGATGCCATAGGGGGAATGCTTGGTCGGGCGGCTGAGAATGCCCTCTTCCGCCAGTGCGGCCACAGCGGCATCGCGCTCGATCATCAACGTGTTGGCCCGCAGGTCGAGCGGCGCCTGGTTCAGCATCTCCGCCAGTTCTTCCTCGACCCGGTCACCCAGAGAGCGCTCCAGTTCGCCCGCCGCCCATTCGGGTACTTCGAGGCGGATATACCAGGGCATTTCCTTGGGTGTCAGGCTGTGATTGATCACCGCCAGCGCCAATTGGGCCTCGGCCGCGTTCAGGGGACGGGCGCCGTACCGGCCGCCGGTGAAGGAGGCATTGAACAGGGTTGCCGCGTGCACCGCTTGATCGATGATGACCCAGCCGCGGGGCGTGGGCGGCAGCTTTGCCTGGGCCAGCCACCAGTCATAGCGGGAACGGTGGCGCAACACGCGGAACACCTGGTTGGCCACAACATTGCGGTCGCGCGAGCCCATGAAACGGCGGAACCGGAGCTGGTTGCTGACGACCCGGTCGGCCGGCAGGTCGCTGGACGCGATCGCGGTCAGAATCTCGATGGATGTGGCGACGCGGGCAGATGGCGTCATACTGGCACTCAATCTCGGGTTAGAGGCATCATGCGGCGCTGGCGCCGCAGCAAGACATACAGTGCTCCGGAGCCCCCATCCTTTGCATGTGCATTGGTTACAGCAGCAACATGCTGATTCAAAGGCGGCGTTTCAAGCCACCGCGGCACGCTCCGACGGAGGACGCCCACCGCGTCTTCCCGGCGCGAAGCCGTCGGGTCCCAGCCCTTGCCCGTTATGACCAAAACCAAGCGGCGGTTCATGGCGCGACTGGCCCCGATGAACCGGTGCAGCGCGCCGTGCGCCTCCCTTTGGGTCATACCGTGCAGGTCCAGGCGACCTTCAATCGGCATCTTGCCCTTACGTAAGCGCTGCGCCGTGCGTTTGTCCAGGGCCGGCACGGAATTTTTCGCCGCCTTGGCCGGCAGGGCAACCGGTGCGGCCGGGGGACCGGCGGGCGAACCGGCGCCCGGTTTCGGTTCCGCCTCGCGCACGCTCGGCCGTGGGCCGGCGGGTTCCGGTTCCGCCACGGCATCCGGCAGCAATGGCTTGCGCCGCAACGGCGTTACCGATGCCGCCACCCGCTCCCACAAAGCCTGTTCCTCGGGGCTGATCCTGCGCCGCGCCGCCATGACTTACCCGGGTTCCTGCTCCGGCAGGTACAGGCGGGCGAACCGGCGCCAGTCGTCGCCGGGGGCGTTGGCTTCCCGCGCGGTTTCCGTGTCGGTACCGTCCTGCGGCAGCCGGAGGGTGATGCCGCCATAGCCCCACAGACGATCCCAGGCGTCGCGGCCGCTGAGTGCCAGCGCCAGCGTGCGTTGGCGCAGCCGGTGCATGATCCAGAAATTGGCGGTGGTCAGCGTGAAGATGATGCCGCTGGCCAGGATGCCCAGACCCCAGACCCAGCCGCCCAGAATCCAGGCGCTGGCGCTGCAGCAGAGCGCGGCCAGGATCGGCAGCACGTTCTCTTTTTGCACATAGGTGGGCGAGCCCGGCCGATTGTAATGGCGCAGGTCGATGCCGATCAGAATGCGGCCGTCCCGCTCCGCATACCAGATCCGTTCGAACAGGGACTGATCGTCCTCACGCTCCGCCATGACCGCAACCGTGCCCGCCTCAGGTGATTGGAATGTCCGAAACATGGGTGCGGAAGGCCGGGCGTTGCAGCATGCGGCTGTACCAGCCGCGCAGGTTCGGCATATCCTCCGGCCGGTTCGGAACATCCATGCCGAACCAGCGGTACACCATGCAGCCGAAGGGGAAATCGGCCATGGTCAGCCGGTCGCCGCCGACGAAATCGCGGCCCTCCAGCCGGGCATCGAGCATGCGGAACGCCGCGGCCGAGGCGCGAACGCCGGCGTGGATCTGCTCCCAATTCCGCTGTTCGGGTGCGGTGCGGATCAGGCCCCAGAACACGTCGCGCATCGCCGGCGCCACCGTGGTCTGCTGCCAGTCCATCCAGCGATCGAGATCGGCGCGAACCTGGAGGTCTTCCGGATACATGCCGCCGAAATCGTGTTTGGCACAGAGGTAGCGGACGATCGCGTTCGACTCCCAGAGCACGAAATCGCCATCGACAATCGTCGGCACCCGGCCGTTCGGGTTCATGGCGAGATAGTCGGCCTGGTCGTTGCCGCCATACTCGCCGCCGATATCGAGCCGCTCGAACGGCAGGCCGAGCTCCTCGGCGGCCCAGGTCGCCTTCGTTACATTGCTGGAATTGTTCCGGCCCAGGATTTTCAGCATGGTTTTGCGTCCTCTAGTGCGGCGGGCGCCGCCGGGGTAGGGGTGACACCGCCTCGCGCGGCAGCAGGATATATAGCCGACCCTGCGATTGCATGCGACCCGCCAGATCGGCTGCCCGCGCACCGGCACCCCAGAAATAGTCGGCCCGGGCCGGGCCCTTGATCGCACTGCCGGTATCCTGGGCCACCGTCAGGTGTTGCAGCCGGCCCGCCGCCGGATCGGGGTGTTCGACATCGAGCCAGACCGGCAGACCGTAGGGGATGTGCACGGGATCGACCGCCAGGGAGCGCCGCGGCGTCAGTACCGCGCCCTGGGCACCGACCGGGCCATCGGTCTCCAGCCACCGGAAGTAAATGTACCGGGGGTTTCGCTGCATCATCGCGGCTGCTTCTGCCGGATGGCCGCGTAGCCAGGACGCGATACTTTGCATCGACACCGCTTCGCGCGCGATTGCGCCTGCCTCGACCAAATCCCGCCCAATGGCGCGGTAGGCATGGCCGTTGTTGCCGGCATAGCCAATGCGGGCCACCCGGCCATCGGGAAACCGGAGCCGGCCGGAGCCCTGAATGTGCAGAAAGAAGGCCGCTACCGGATCGGCAAGCCAGGCCAGCTCCAGGCCGCGGCCCGCCAGCGCGCCGCCATCGATCGCCGCGCGCGGCAGGCGGGCCAGGGCGGGCTGGGACGGTGGACGGTGGAGTGGCGTGGCAAAGACCGCGCTGCGGGTCGCGGACGCGCGGAGGCTGGGTTCGAAATAGCCGGTGACCAGGGCTCTGTCCGCCGTGCCGGCCACCCGGAAGTGGCGGGCGATCCAGGCCGCGTCGATGCTTTGCCGTTTGGCGGCAGCTTTGCAGACGGACCGCCAAATCTCGCCATCCGCCAGGGTCTGACCCTGCCAGGGGCGGCGTTCGCAGGAGCGTTGCCAGGCCCGCAGCCAGTCGTCGAGCCTGCCTTGCAGAGACCAGCCCGGCAGCCGGTCGATGCCCTCCGCGGCCGCGAGGGCCGGCGCCAGCCCGGCAACCGGCGGGCCAGACAAACCGGCCGCCGCGACGGCAAGGACGGCGGCCGAGACCCACCGTCGGCGCCGTCCGGGCCGTATCGCCATCGGAAACCGCCGGTCACTCGTCTGCGGGAGAATCCTGAATTTCCACCAGCGTCCAGTTCGGGTCGCCCGAACGCAGATCGCGGGCAAACGACCAGACATCGGTGACGGATTCGATGGCGCCGTGCTGGCCCTGGACGGCGTGGCCCTGGGCATCGCGCGTAACCTTGATCTGTTCGGACTCGATCTTCAACGTGACCTGTGCCGAAGAGCCCCGCAGGCCGGCATCGACGATTTCCGGGTCGCGGATGCGGACAACGGTGACTTCCAGCGTTTCTTCCGCCTGTTCGCGCCGGCGCATGTCCTCATCCAGCATCGCAAAAACACTGCTGCTGGTCAGCGAGCGCAACGTGTCGCGGTCGCCGTTGGCATAGGCGCTGACGATCAGTTCAAAGGCGGTCCGGGCACCGGTCACGAACGCATCCGGATCGAACGAGCGGTCGGCCCGCTGCAATTCGGCAATGCCGCGTTCGACCGGATCGGACGAGCCGTTGCGCGGCGACGGCATGGCGACAACATTGTCGTCCCCTTGCGGCGTTTCACGTGAAACAGCTTTCTCACCCTTTGCCTGCGGGTCGCGTTCATGCCCCATGCGCCGCCCCAGCACGCTGCGCAACCGCAGCACCAGAAAGGCGGCGACCATGCCAAAGAAGAGAATTTCCAGAAAAGCCGATCCGGCGTCCATATCTACCGCTCCAAGACGACCGCCGCCGTGACGTTTCGTGCTCCCGACGACGTTGCGCTAGAGTTTGCATGCCAGTGGTCCGATCAAACCGCTTGCTACGGCAAGTGTTTCGTGAATCGGCCCACCGTTTCAATAATCCGGCGGTTCGATGCCGACAGACGGTACCCATCCGTTGGTTGAACCGAACCACTAGAATTTGCCTGCGTGCGTTCCACCGCGTAAGCACTATATCACACATAGGCTGTCGCTCACGAAAGGGCAAGGATGCTCCCCCTCTTACTGTTTATCGGTCTGCCCCTCGCCGAAATCGTCCTGTTGGTGAAGGCCGGGGATGCGTTCGGCTTCTGGTGGACCATCGCCTGGATTTTCGTCAGCGCCCTGGTCGGCATCGTTCTGGTCCGCCGGCAGGGCCTGGCGGCCATTGCGCGTGCGCAGGAAGCGCAGGAAGCGGGCGAAATCCCGGTCGGGGCCATTCTGACCGGCATCCGTCTGGCCTTCGCCGGCGTGTTCATGATTATCCCGGGCTTTATCACGGATGCCATGGGCCTTCTGCTGCTGCTGCCCTGGACCGGCAACGCGCTCGGCCGGGTGATGGCAGCGCGGGTGCACATGCGCTCCACCTGGACGGGCGGCGGCCGTTATGGCCGCGGGCCGTCTTCCTATGACGCGGGCGATGGAGAAACCATCGATGCGGACTATCAGGTGGTCAATCCGGGGTCGCCCCCGGCCACAACCGACCCCGCGGCGAAACCGCCCGCCCGGCGGGACGGCAACCCCTGGGGCCAGCATCGGGATTGAACCTGCCCCGTCGCGGCCAAACGCCTAGTTGAGGGCAAGGCCGGGTGCGTGTTAGCGGCTCGGCCAACCGGCGCGTTGCGCCTTGCACCGCACAGCGCCGCGTCATTTCATCGATCAGGATCGCCCCCGCCATGAACACCCCCACGCCGCCCGCCGCCAATGCCTCAGCCGAAGCGCCGCTCGCGATTGCGGTTCAGTATGTGAAAGACTTCTCCTTCGAGAATCCGAACGCACCGCAAAGCCTGACCGACATGGCGCAAAGCCCACAGATCAACGTGGACATGAATGTCGATGCCCGCCAGCTTGGCGAGCGGCAGTATGAGGTCATGCTGCGCATCTCCGCCAAGGCCTCCAAGGACGAGCGCAAGATTTTCGAGGTGGAACTGGTCTATGCCGGCGTTTGTCAGGTCAACGCGCAGGTGCCGGACGAACAGGTCTCGCCCCTGGTCATGATCGAGGGGCCACGCATGCTCTTCCCCTTCGCCCGCGGCATCGTCGCCAACGCCACCCGCGACGGCGGCTTCCCGCCGCTGCTGCTGAACCCGGTGAATTTTGTGGCGCTCTATCAGCAGATGGCGCAGCAGCAGCAGGCCCAGCGCGAAGCGAACGAGAACGGCGGCGCCGGCTAAGCCTCCCCGGTTCCCGGTTAAGCTTCTCCGGCCCGGCCCGGGGGGGCCGCCGGACCGGTCAGGCCTTTGCCGCTTCCGCCTCTCCCTGCAGCCACAGCGAACCCTTCAGTGCCGTTTCGACAAAGGCGCGATGGGCCTCCCGTTCGGCGGGTGTCGGTGCGTGTGGGCGGGGCGGGCGGATGGCCACCGTCTCGGAGACAAGGGGCCCGGCAAAGCGCGGTTCATCGGCCGCAGCAGACCCATGGCCCCTCGCCGATGCCGCGGCGTCTGCCGCCAGGGCAAAGCCCGGCTGACGGCCACCCACCAGTTCCAAATACACCTCCGCCAGCAACTGGCAGTCGACCAGGGCGCCGTGCAGAGTGCGGACCGAGAGGTCGACATTGAAGCGCCGGCAGAGCGCGTCCAGGCTGGCGGGAGCACCCGGATAGCGCTTGCGCGCCATCAACAGCGTGTCGATCAGGCGCTGGTTCGAGAGACCGGAGCGTTTCAGGCGCGCCAGTTCCGCGTTCAGGAATTTCATGTCGAAAGCGCCGTTGTGGATCACCAGCGGCGCGTCGGCGATGAACTCCAGAAAGCGGTCGGCCTCGTTGCGGAACAACGGCTTGTCCGACAGAAACTCTTCGGAAAGGCCGTGCACCGCGAACGCCTCGTGCGGCATGTCCCGTTCCGGGTTCAGATAGCAATGATAATAATTGCCGGTCGGGATGTGGTTGCGCAGTTCCAGCGCAGCGATTTCCACCACCCGGTCGCCTTGCAACGGGTCCAGGCCGGTGGTTTCGGTGTCGAGCACGATTTCACGCATGGGCAATCTCCTCCGCGGACCGGGTCAGCGGGCACCGATATCGCGCAACACGGCAGCCAGCGCCTCGCGCGTTACGCGGCGGCCCAAGCCTGACGGCACGACATAGTCGGCCAACCGGCGCTTGCGGGCATCTGGCATTTGTTTCGAGAGCACCTGCTGCAGGCGTTCCTCGGTCATGCCGGGGCGGGCCAGCACCCGGGCCCGTTGGATATGGGCCGGGGCGGAGACGACGATGGTGGCGTCGCAGCGTTTTTCACCGCCGGTCTCGAACAGCAGCGGCACGTCACGGACGGCAAACTGCCGGCGGCTGCGGGCAACGCCGGCCAGAAAGGCCCGTTCGGCGTCGCCGACGCGGGGATGGAGAATGCGCTCCAGCCGGCGCAGCGCTGCCGCGTCGCCAAACACCCGCTTGCCGAGTTCCGGGCGGCTGACCGCGCCATCGGCCACGACACCCGGAAACGCCTCTTCCACGGCGGCAACGGCGGCACCGCCCCTTGCCATCAGCTTGTGTACGGTGGCGTCCGCGTCGAAGATCGGCAGGCCCATCTCGCGCAGCATCGCGGCGGCGGTGCTTTTGCCCATGCCGATGGAGCCGGTCAGGCCGATGACAAAAACCGAGCGTTTCACGACAGCAAATCCCTCACAATGGTAGCATACAGCGCCTGCGAGACCTCGGGCTTATGGCCGAACCAGCGCTCGAAACCGGGGCGGGCCTGGTGCAGCAGCATGCCGAGCCCATCCACCGTGCGCAGGCCGCGCGCTGCGGCATCGGCCAGCAGTGGCGTTTGCAGCGGCACATAGACGATGTCGTTCACCACCGCATCCCCCGGCAAGGCGTCGAGCCGCACCTGCAGCGGCGGCTGGCCGTGCATACCGAGCGAGGTGGTGTTGACGACGAGGCCGGCGCCGGCCATGGCGTGCTCCCGTTCCTCCCAGGCGATAGCGCGGACTGCCGGACCGTTGGCTTTCGCCAGAGCTTGCGCCCGCGGCAGGGTGCGGTTGGCAAGCCGGATTTCCGGAACGCCGGCCTCCAGCAGGGCGAAACACACGGCGCGCGCCGCGCCGCCCGCCCCCAGCACCAGCGCCGCCCGGTCGTTCGCCCAGCCCGGCGCGCTCCGGTCGAGATGGGCGATGAAGCCGAACGCATCGGAATTGTCGCCGGTTAGCGAGCCGTCCGGCTGCACGGTCACGGTGTTGACCGCGCCGATGCGCTCAGCCGCCGGCGTCAGCGTGCGCACCAGGCGGAGTGCCGCTTCCTTGTGCGGCAGGGTGATGTTCCAGCCGCGAAAGCCAATCTTGGGCAGAACGGAAAACGCTTCGGCCAGGTCTTCGGGCCGGATCGCCAGCGGCACGTAAGCGCCGTCGATGGCATAGGCTTCCAGCCAGTAACCGTGGATATGCGGCGAGCGCGAATGGGCGATCGGCCAGCCCATAACGCCCGCCAACCGGGCAGCGCCGGAAACTCTCATGCGCGGATGGCTCCCGCCTGGCGCAGCGTTTCCAGCACGGTCAGCAGCGGCAGGCCCAAAATCGTGAAAAAATCGCCTTCGACAGAGGCAAACAACTGCGCCCCCAGGCCTTCGAGCTGGTAGGCGCCGACGGACTGGCAGACAACCGCGCCGGCTTTGTCCAGATAGGAATCGACAAACCCCTCGTCCAGCGGGCGCATGGTCAGGCTTGCAATGCCGGTGTGCCGGCAGAGCAGGGTCTCGCCCTGGCGGATATCCACCGCCGTGATCAGCCGATGCGTGCGGCCGCCCAGGTCCAGCAGCCGCGCCCGCGCCTCGGCGAGATCGGCCGGCTTGTCGAACCAGAGACCGCCGCATTCCATCATCTGGTCGGCGGCGATGACGATGGCGGCCGGCTCCCGTGCGGCCACGGCCGCCGCCTTGGCGCCGGCCAGATCGGCGGCCACCGCTTCAACGGTCTTGCCGGCGGCCTGGCCGGCGCGTTTGACCGCGCTTTCGTCCACATCGGGGCGGATCACCGCAAATTCGAGGCCGGCATTGCGCAACATGGTGGCCCGCACCGCACTGCCGGACGCCAGTACCAGTTTCACTCGGCTTCTCCCGTTGGCTGGCCGATCCGTTGTTCGTAAAGCTGGATGATCGCCGCCGCGGTTTCCTCGATGGAGCGGCGGGTCACGTCGATCACCGGCCAGTTTTTCGACAAAAAGAACCGCCGCGCTTCGCGCACTTCCCGTTCCACCCGTTCGGTGTCGACATAGGAGGTCTCCGAATCCTCGCGCAGCATCAACAGGCGGTTACGGCGGATCTGCACCAGCCGGTTCGGATGCACGGTCAGGCCGATCACCAGGGGCCGATTCGTCGTCGACAGGCTTTTCGGCAGCGGGATATCCGGCACGAACGGCACATTGGCGGCTTTCAAGCCCCGGTTCGCGAGATAGATGCAGGTGGGGGTTTTCGAAGTGCGCGAGACCCCGACCAACACGATATCGGCATCGTCCAGATCATCGGTGGCCTGGCCGTCATCGTGGGCCATGGTGTAGTGCATGGCCTCGATCCGGCGGAAATAGGCGGCGTCCAGCTCATGCTGGCGGCCCGGCAGGCCCCGCGACTCGCCGCCGGCATAGCCAGCAATCGCGGCGATCACGGGGTCGAGCAACGCCACGAACGGCAGGCCCATCTGGCGGCAGGCCTTTTCCAGGCTGCCGCGCAGGGTCTCATCGACGACGGTACAGAGCACCAGGCCCGGATGGGCGCCGATGCCGTCGATCACCCGTTCCATTTGCGCCGAGCTGCGCACCAGAACCCAGAAATGCTCGGTTGCCTCCATCCCTTCGAACTGCACCAGGCAGGCGCGTGCAACGCTGCGCACGGTGTCGCCGGTCGCGTCGGATACCAGATGCAGGTGCAGGTGTTTCACGTGAAGACTCAGGGGGGGACCGGATCAGTGGGCGAAAGGGGCGATGGCGGCGAGCGCCTGGGCACAGGCCTGGGGAAAAACGATGGTCTGCTGTTGACAGAATAGTGCAGATTTGCCGAACCGCAATTTCCATCCCCGCCTTGCCGCGGCTCATTCCGGTTCATCCCCATGGGGAAAAGCGCGGGATGACCCCTGAGCCGAGTCGATTCGTCCCGGTTTGTCCCCACCGCTCCCCGCTTTTGGGGGACCGTTTCTGCCCCACAAGACGCTGTTTTGCCGGTTTTATGCACACAATTCACTGATTTATACACAGGCCGGCAGCCTTTTTCCCGCCCCCGGCATTCCGCGGCGGAAAAACGGGGATCCCCGGCTTTCACCGGCCAACAACAACAACAACCTATTAAAAGGTTATTTCTGTAGAGGGAAAACCCGCAGAGATGATACCCATGCCCTCTGCGCCAGACACACAAGGAAGGCTGATCCCATCCATGGTAAAACCCCTGCTCGACACGCTCTCCGGCGCCGCCGACCCGGAAGGTCCCTCGCCGGTCTGGCTGATGCGCCAGGCGGGGCGCTATTTGCCGGAATACCGGGCGCTGCGGGCCGAAGCGAAGGATTTCGTGCGGTTCTGCCTCTCGCCGGACCTGGCGGCGGAAGCCACATTGCAGCCGATCCGCCGTTTCGGCATGGACGGCGCCATCCTGTTTGCCGACATCCTGCTGCTGCCGCACGCGCTTGGCCGGGAGGTGCGGTTTGTCGAGGGCCACGGGCCCGTGTTCGAGCCCCTGGAACGGCCGGACGAAGTGGCGGTGCGCGAAGGCTGGCAGCAGGTTACCGCGCCGGTGGCAGAGACCGTGCGCCGGGTGCGGGCGGCGCTGCCGGCGGAGACGACGTTGATCGGGTTTGCCGGCGCGCCCTGGACAGTGCTGACCTATCTGATCGAGGGCGGCGGCAGCCGCGACCACATGCGGGCCCGGCAATGGGCCTATGGCAACCCCGCCGGCTTTCAACATCTGACCGACGTTCTGGTCGAGACCACGGTCGAATATATCGCAGCCCAGATCGAGGCGGGAGCCGATGCCTACCAGTTGTTCGACAGCTGGGCGGGTGCGCTCACCGCCGACGGCATGGAACGCTGGAGCCTGGCCCCCTGCGTTGCCATTGCCACGGCCCTGCGCGAGCGTTTTCCGGACGTGCCGTGTATCATGTTTCCCCGCGCTGCCGGGCCGATGCTGACCCGGTTCGCGGTCAACGGTGCCTTTGCCGGCATTGGCATCGACAGCGCCGTTTCGCCGGCCTGGGCGGCCACCGCCCTGCAACCGCATGCGGTGGTGCAAGGCAATCTCGACCCCGCGCTGTTGATCACCGGCGGTGAGGCCATGCGGTCCGGCGTTCGGGATATTCTGGCGGGCCTTGGCGGCAAGGGCCGGCACATTTTCAACCTCGGTCACGGGATCACGCCGCAAACCCCGCCGGAGCATGTGGCCGAGCTGGTGGCTCTGGTGCGGGGCGAGGCCTGAGGCTTATGGATGTTCTCGCCGACTGGTATCCCTGGATCAAGGCACTGCACATCCTGGGGGTGATCGCGTGGATGGCGGGGCTGCTCTACCTGCCGCGCCTGTTCGTCTATCATTGCGAGGCGGAAGTGGGCGCTGCCGACAGCGAGCGCTTCAAGGTGATGGAGCGCCGGCTGTTGCGGGCGATCATGAACCCGGCCATGGTGGCGGCCTATCTGTTCGGTACCGCGCTGTTGCTGACGCCGGGGATTGTCGATTGGTCGGCGGGATGGATCTACACCAAGCTGGCGGCCATCGCGGCGTTGACGGTCATGCATCACATCTATGCCATCTGGTATCAGCGCTTTCGCGACGACGGGCCGAGGCGGGCGCAACGTGTCTATCGCATTGCCAATGAGGTGCCGGCGCTGCTGATGATCGTGATCGTTATCATGGTGGTGGTGCGGCCGTTCTGAGGGTGGTGTCTGAGGGCGGCGGGCGGGAGCCGGCAATCGTGCCACCCGAGAATGGCGTGAGAATAGTGTTTGACGCCGGCGCCGCCAGCGTCTAAATGCATACTGGCAGGCACTTGTTCCGGCTTTCAACGCCGCGCGTCGCATCGCGCAGCCCGCCTTTCGGTCCTGCTCCCTCCTCGATCCCGGCCGCCCTTCTGTTCGTCTTTTTGGCCGCCGGCGATATCCAACACGCATAGTCGAGAAGTCCAAGCCCGTGCTGCAGCCCGTGACGCAGACGATGAATCTCCAGGAATTGAAGCGCAAGACGCCGGCGGAATTGCTGGAGCTTGCCGAAGAATTGGAGATCGAAAACGCCTCCACCCTGCGCAAGCAGGATATGATGTTTGCGGTCCTGAAACAGTTGGCCGACCGTGACGTGACCATCACCGGCGACGGTGTTCTGGAAGTGCTGGCCGACGGGTTCGGTTTTCTGCGCTCTCCCGATTCGAACTACCTGCCAGGGCCCGACGATATCTATCTCTCGCCCAGCCAGGTGCGCCGTTTTGGCTTGCGCACCGGCGACACGGTGGAGGGCGAAATCCGTGGGCCGAAACCGAACGAGCGCTATTTCGCGCTGGTCAAGGTCAATGCGATCAATTTCGAGCCGCCGGACCGGGTGCGCCACCGCATCAATTTCGACAATCTGACGCCGCTCTATCCGGATCAGAAGCTGAAGCTGGAATTCGACACGCCCAGCGAGAATTCCAACATTACCCGTGTGATCGACCTGATTTCGCCGTTGGGCAAGGGGCAGCGCGCGCTGATCGTGGCACCGCCCCGCAGCGGTAAGACCGTGATGTTGCAGAACATCGCCCACGCCATCGCCGAGAACAATCCCGACGTCTACCTCATCGTGCTGCTGATCGACGAGCGGCCGGAGGAAGTCACGGATATGCAGCGGTCGGTCAATGGCGAGGTGATTTCCTCCACGTTCGACGAGCCGGCAACCCGCCACGTCCAGGTCACCGAAATGGTGTTGGAGAAGGCAAAGCGGCTGGTGGAATACAAGCGCGACGTGGTGATTCTGCTGGATTCGATCACCCGCCTGGCCCGTGCCTACAACACCGTCGTTCCGTCATCCGGCAAGGTGCTGACCGGCGGTGTCGATGCCAACGCCCTGCAACGGCCGAAGCGGTTTTTCGGTGCGGCGCGCAATATCGAGGAAGGCGGCTCGCTTTCCATCATCGCGACGGCGCTGATCGACACCGGCAGCCGCATGGACGAGGTGATTTTCGAAGAGTTCAAGGGCACTGGCAACAGCGAGATCGTGCTGGACCGCAAGCTGGCCGACAAGCGCACCTGGCCGGCCATCGACATCGGCAAGTCCGGCACCCGCAAGGAAGAACTGCTGGTAACCCGCCAGGACCTTCAGAAGATGTGGGTGTTGCGTCGCGTGCTGATGCCGATGGGGCCGCAGGATGCCATGGAATTCTTGCTGACCAAGATGAAGGAAAGCAAGAGCAATGCCGAATTTTTCCAGGCGATGAATCAGTAATCAGTCTGGAACGGAATACGCAAAACCCCCGGACCTTTTCAAAGGTCCGGGGGTTTTGTCATGAAGACAGGCCGGGGGTGGTCTGGCTATTCTTTGGATAGTTCGGATGGCTCGAACGCCACCCCTCCCTCCGCGCAGCATCCTTGCGAGGTTCCGAAGGGGCGGCGGCGATCCGGAGGTCTTGGCGGCGAAGCCCGGTGGATCGCTTCGCTTCGGTGGCATTGACGCCGGGAGGGTGCGCGAGCCGGCGCACTATCCCTTCAGCGTCTCCGCAAACACCGCCGCGGTACGGCCGTTGGCAAGGTCGGCGTTTTCCTTGTTGTAGGGCTTGCCGCCGATGCGGGCGAAGGCATGGTCCATACCCGGATAGCTGTAGAGGGTGACATGGGCGTTGCCGGTCAGGCCGTCCTTGACCTTGGCCTGCGCCTCTTTCGGCACGAAACCGTCTTCCTCGGCAATGTGCAGCACCAGCGGCGCCTTGATCCCGTCCGCCTCGTCCAGCAGATCTTCGATGCCGACGCCGTAATAGCCGACATTGCATTCGGTGTCGGACCGGCACGCCATCAGATAGGCCAGCTTGCCGCCCAGGCAGAAGCCGACCGTCCCGACCTTGCCGTTGCTGCCGTCGAGCTTGCGGGCATAGGCAACCGTCGCTTTCAGGTCGGAAATGCCCTTGTCCACGTCGAAGCCCTGGTAAAGCTGGAAGGCTTTCTGCCATTCCTCGTCGGTGGCGTCCGTGATGTCCACATGCGGTTCCTGGCGCCAGAACAGGTCGGGCGCGATGGCGATATAACCCTTGTCCGCCCATTCCTGGGCGATGTCGCGCATGGCGTGGTTGACGCCGAAAATCTCCTGGATGCAGACGATCACGCCGGCGGTGCCGCCACCGGACGGGCGCACGAGGTGGGCGTCGAACGAGCCGCCGTCTTCGGCGGGAATTTGGACCCAATTGAGCATTTGGTCAGTCTCCTGGTTGCTCTGCGGAAGGGAAGAACTCAGCGGGGACTATGGGGTTTCCGCCGCGCCCGCGCAACGGGCGGCTTGCCGAAAGGCCGGGACCATGCCTCTTGCGCCCGTGCGTGCGAACGGAGAGACTGCAGCCCTCGTTTTCTCTGACGGCTGGAAGGATCATTCCCCGTGCTCCACGAACTTCGCACCTACACGTTCCGCGCCGGTCAGGCAGCGCTGGCTGCCAAAAATTCCGGCACCGTTGCCCGCGACATCCGCGGCGACGACTATGGCAAGCTGGAAGGCTATTGGCTGCCGGAAGTCGGCCCGCTGAACCAGGTCATGCATCTGTGGAGCTATGAGAGCTTTGCCGACCGCGAGGAAAAGCGGAAGGCGCTGTCTGCCAACAGCCGCTGGACGGGCGAATACCTGCCACTGATCCGGCCGATCATCCTGCGCCAGGATATCCGGCTGATGAACCCGATCCTGGGCATCAACCCGCCGGCGGAGCAGGGCAGCAATATCTACGAATTCCGCTATTATCGCCTGCAGGTCGGCGCCATGAAAAGCTGGCTGGACCGCTTCACCAAGGCGAAGGAGGTGCGGGAGAAATACTCGAAAATCGTCGGCCTCTGGGCGACCGAGGCGGGCCAGCCGAACGAGGTCTGCCATATCTGGTCCTACCCCAGCTTCGAGGCGCGCATGCAGGCCCGCACCGCCGCGACCCAGGACCCGGGTTGGCAGGAGTTCCTGAAGTTCAGCGGCCCGTTGATCGAGGAAATGAACAACGTGCTGATGCTGCCATCGGCCCATTCGCCGCTGCGATAGGCGGGCCCTGCCCTTGCGATGCTCGGGGTCCGGGCTCATTTCGGGAGAGGCTTTGAAGCGTTACCCTGCGGTTGCAATCGGGAGAAATTACGGGATGTCTGTTCGCACCTTGGCTCTGGCCGCCGTTCTATCGGTTTTCGCATTGGCCGGCCCGGCGCTGGCCATGAGCAACAGCGACGAGGTCAAACTGGAGGATGTGGAAAAGCTGATCGCGGCCGAGGACTATCGGGGCGCGGTGATGAAGCTGGACGAGTATACCATGGCCTCGCCCTGGGACGCGGACGGGTTCAACCTGCTCGGCTACAGCAAGCGGCAGTTGGGCGCCTATGACGAGGCGAAGGAGGCCTATGACCGGGCTTTGCGCCTCGATCCGGAGCACCGGGGCGCGATGGAATACCTGGGCGAGCTCTATCTGAAGACCGGGCAGTCGCAGGAGGCAGAGAAGCTGTTGCAGCAACTGGAAACGATCTGCGGCACCGATTGCGCCGAATACCGCGAACTGGCCAAGGCCATCGCCGATCGCCGCTAGCGGTCCGATCGAAACGCTTGCTACGGCAAGTGTTTCGTGAATCGGCCCATTGTTTCAATAATCCGGCGGTTCGATCCGAGCGGGATCTGCTTGAGAAGTCTCGGGCGGAACGGCGGCAAGTGCTCCTTTGGAGGCCGAATCCGGACAATCGCCGATGCGAGGGCTTGCATTCGGGCTGTTATTTTGTAGAACATATATCGAACGTAAAGCGATTGCATTCGATGGCGATGACAGCAGAGCTTCGCGCTGCCCTGATCCAGCGACTGGCGGCCCTGGCAGCGGACCATAGCCCCCGGCCCTCCGATGCGGAGCCGGGGATAATCGACCTCGACTGCCCAGCGGTGGACCGGGTTTTACCGGCCGGCGGGCTGCGGTTGGCGGCGTTGCACGAAATCTTCGGCCCACTGCCGGCGGGGGACCGGCGTGGCGACGGCGCGGCCATGGCATTTGCCGCCTGTCTGCTCGGCCGGGCCATGCAGCAGGATGCGGTATTGCGGCCGGCGGTCTGGTGTCTGAACCGGCATGTGCAGCACCAGAAGGGTCCATTTTCCGGCCTGCCCTATGCGCCCGGCCTGCCGGCTTTCGGCGTGGCGGTGGAGCGGCTGTTGTTTCTCGACTGTCCCGGCGACAGCGATACGGTGTGGGCGGCGGAGGAAGCCCTGCGCAGCAAGGCTGCGGTGGCGGTGGTGGCCGAGTTGGACCGGCTTGAACCGCTCGCCGCGCGCCGGCTGCAACTGGCCGCAGAGGCGGCGGGCACCGCCGTGCTGGCCCTGCGCGCCGGCGACGCGGCCGGTGCCTCCGGCTTTGCCGAAAGCCGCTGGCGGCTGCAAGCCTTGCCCGCCGCTGCGGGCGGTGGCGGCGGTTCCGGTCGGCCTGTCGGCTGGCGAGCGGAGCTGTTGCGGTGTCGGGGGCTCGGCAGCCGGCCGGTCTGGTATTTGCGGTGGCAGGAGGGCCGGTTGTGGGCAGAGAGGTTGGCGGAAACACCGGAGTCCGCCGGGCGTCCACCCTTGCGGGCCACGAAGGCGGGTGACTTTGCCGGCGGTTCTGGCTAAGAGACCGTCGCTCACCCTTCCGCTTTCTGCGCATCGCCAACTGCTCCGGTTTCCGACCATGCCCGCACCCGACACCATCGTCGCCCTGGCGAGCGGCAGCCCTCCGGCTGGCGTTGCGGTGTTGCGGCTTTCGGGCGCTCAGGCATTCGCCGTGCTGGATGCGCTGACAGGGCAGACGCAGACGCTGCCGGCGCCACGGCAGATGGCGCTGCGCGCCCTCTGCGACCCGGAGACGGGCGATCTGCTCGACCGGGCCCTGGTGGTCCGCTTTGCCGCCCCGAACAGCTTCACCGGCGAAGACACGGTGGAACTCCACCTGCACGGCGGCCCGGCCATCGTTGCCGACACGCTGGCCGCCATCCTCCGCTGCCCCGGCTGCCGCCAGGCCCGCGAGGGCGAGTTCACCCGCCGGGCTTTCGACAATGGCCGCCTCGACCTGACCGCGGTGGAGGGCCTCTCCGACCTGGTGCGCGCCCGCACGGCGGCGCAACGACGCCAGGCGCTTTCGGCCGCCGGCGGCGAGGCCCACCGGACGATCCTCGGCTGGCGCGACCGGTTGCTCCGTGCCCGCGCCCTGACCGAAACCCTGATCGATTTCGTTGACGAGGAGGTTCCGGACGATCTCCTCGACGCGGCCCGGGCGGAAGTGGCCGCCGTCGCCGTGGCCCTGCGCGGGGCTCTGGACGATGCGGCCGCAGGTCTAGCGGTGCGCGACGGCCTGCAGGTTGCCATTGTCGGTCCGCCCAACGCCGGCAAGTCGACCCTGCTGAACGCGCTTGCCGGGCGGGAGGCAGCCATCGTCTCGTCCGTGGCCGGCACCACCCGTGACGTGGTGGAGGTGACCGCCGATCTTGCTGGCCATCTGGTCGTCATCGCCGACACCGCCGGTCTGCGCGACACCGCCGATGCGGTGGAAGCCGAAGGCGTGAAACGGGCGCTGGCGGCGATGGAGCGGGCCGATCTCTGCATCGAAGTGCGGGATTTGACGGCGACCTCCGCTCCTGCCGCTGCGGAGGGCCTCGATTCTGGCCGTCGACTGGTGTTCTGGAACAAGGCGGACCTGGCCGACGCCGAGCTGCCGGCGGCCGGGATCGTCGGCTCCGCCGCGTCGGGCCAGGGGGTGGATGGGCTCCGTCAGGCGATTCTGAAGACCGCCCGGGCGCTGGCCAGCCGGGGCGAACACGCGGTGATCCAGCGCAGCCGGCACCGCACCGCCATGGCAGCCGCCGCCGAAGCCCTGGACCTGTGGCAACAGCCGGGTCTGAGCGAAGAAATTTTGGCATCTGCGCTCGATCATGCTATTCGGGCGCTGGATCAGGTGGTAGGCGCTTCCCATGTGGAACACATGCTGGATATCATCTTCCGCGAATTCTGCATCGGCAAGTGACCCCGAGGTTTCACGTGAAACGTCTGCGGCGGACTGACAGACCCATGGCAATTCCAGGGCCGAACCCATGTTCGACGTCATAGTGGTCGGCGGCGGCCATGCCGGCACCGAAGCCGCTGCGGCGGCGGCGCGTCTGGGCGCCCGGGTGGCGTTGGTGACCCATCGCGCCGATACCATAGGGGAAATGTCGTGCAACCCGGCTATGGGCGGCGTCGGCAAGGGCCATTTGATCCGCGAGATCGACGCGCTCGACGGTGTCATGGGCCGGGCGACGGACGCGGCGGGCATCCAGTTCCGCCTGCTGAATCGCAGCAAGGGCCCGGCGGTGCACGGGCCGCGCGCCCAGGCCGACCGCCAACTCTACCGCGAGGCGGTGCAGGGCCTGTTGCGGCAATGGCCGAACCTGGAGATCGTCGCGGACCCTGCAGCGGCCCTGCTCGCAGAGCGGCAGGCCGTGCGGGGCGTCATCTGCGAGTCCGGCCTTGAACTCCGCGCCGGCGCCGTGGTTATCACCACCGGCACGTTTTTGCGCGGCCTGATCCATATTGGCGAGCGCCAGATCCCGGCCGGCCGTTTCGGCGAGCCAGCCAGCAACCGGCTTTCGGAGGCGTTCGACGCGGCGGGCTTCCGGCTGGCTCGGCTGAAGACCGGCACGCCGGCCAGGCTGAACGCCCGCAGTATCGACTACGCCGCCTGCCAGTTGCAGCCGGGCGACGATCCGCCGGAGGCGCTCTCGACATTGACCGCCGCCATTGTGAACCCGCAGGTGCCCTGTCACATCACCCGCACCATGCCGGCCGGCCATGCCCTGGTGCGCGAGAACGTGCACCGCACCGCCATGTATGCCGGCAAGATCGCCGGGCCGGGGCCGCGCTATTGCCCCTCCATCGAGGACAAGGTGATGCGCTTTGCCGAGCGCGAGCACCATCAGATTTTCCTGGAGCCCGAAGGCCTCGCCACCGACCTGGTGTATCCGAACGGCATCAGCACCTCGTTGCCCGAGGCGGTGCAGCTGGCGTTTCTGCGCACCATTCCCGGCCTGGAGCGGGTGGAGATGGTGCGGCCCGGCTATGCCATTGAGTACGACTATATCGACCCGCGCGAACTGGGGCCGACGCTGGAGACCAAGCGCCTGGCGAACCTGTTCTTGGCCGGCCAGATCAATGGCACCACCGGATACGAGGAGGCCGCGGCCCAAGGCTTGGTTGCCGGTCTGAACGCCGCCCGCCGCGCCGGCGGGCAGGAGGGTGCGGTGTTCGATCGGGCGGACGGTTATCTGGGTGTGCTGGTCGATGATCTCGTTACCCGCGGGGTTGACGAGCCCTACCGCATGTTTACCTCGCGCGCCGAATACCGCCTGTCGCTGCGTGCCGACAATGCCGACCAGCGCCTGACGCCGCGCGGCCTGGCGTTGGGCCTGGTCGAGGCGGAGCGGGCCAAGGCCTTCGCCGTCAAGACCGCTGCCCTGGTCGAGGCCAGGGCGCGGTTGCGGAGCGCGAGGGCCACGGCGATGGACCTTGCCGGCCACGGCCTTGCCGAGAAGGCCGACGGCCGCACCCGCGTCGCCTGGGACATCCTCGCCCGGCACCGCAACGAGCCGGAGCGGATGCTGGCAGTCTGGCCGGACCTGCGTAATATCGCGCCGAAAATCCTGGACCAACTCGCCATTGAGGCCCACTACGAGGGCTATCTTCAGCGCGAAACTCAGGACATCGCCCGCTATCGCCAGGATGAGGACCTGATGCTGCCGTTTGATCTCGACTACGCCCAGGTCGTCGGCATTTCCACGGAGGAGCGGCAGAAACTCCTGCACACGCGCCCGGCAACCTTGGGGGCGGCGGGTCGCATTCCCGGCATGACGCCCGCCGGCGTTATCGCCCTGCTCCGCCACGTGAAACGCCGGCCGGAGCGGTCGGCGGCTTGAGCCGGACTCCGGAGAGCCCGGACGCCGCGGCCCTGGCCGCGATGCAGGCGATCCGCCCGGTGCCGGATACGGTCGCGCGCAAGCTGGCGGTTTATGGCGAACAGTTGCGGCTCTGGCAGCGCAGGACGAATCTCGTGGCACCTTCGACGCTCGATTCGCTCTGGCAGCGACACTTTCTCGACAGTTGGCAGATTTTGCCGCTGCTGCCGACCCAGGGCGCGGGCCCGGTTGTGGATTTCGGCAGCGGCGCCGGCTTTCCCGGCCTTGTGATCGCCATCGCCGGCGTTGGGGATGTGCATATGGTGGAGTCGAACCAGAAAAAGACCGGCTTTCTGCGCTATGTGGCGACCCAGACCGGGGCCGCGGTCACCGTTCATCCCTGCCGTATCGAGGATCCCGCGCTTCGAAGCCTGGCGCCGGCGGCGGCGGTGACCGCCCGCGCCTGCGCCGGGCTGGGCCGTCTGCTGGCTTGGGCCCTGCCCCTGGTTGACCGCGAGAGCCGCTTGGTGTTTTTGAAAGGACGATCCTGGCGCGAGGAGATTGCCGCGGCCGAGCGCGACTGGGTCTTTGCCTGGTCGGCCACCCCCAGCGTCACCGACCCCGAGGCTGCGATTGTCGTCATCACTGGCCTGGAGCCCCGCCCCGCGCATGCCGCCTGCTGATTCGCCCCGCATCGTCGCCATTGCCAACCAGAAGGGCGGCGTCGGCAAGACGACCACCGCCGTTAACCTGGCGGCGGCTCTGGCGCTGGCCGGCGAGCGGGTATTGGTGATCGACCTGGACCCGCAGGGCAACGCCTCCACCGCGCTGGGCATGGACTGGCAGCAACGGCAATGGACAATCTACCACGTGCTTTGCGGCGATTGCCGTCTGGCGGAGGCGGCCATGCCCACCGGTGTCGACTGGCTGACGTGCGTGCCCGCCACCGTCGATCTGGCGGCACTGGAGGTGGAACTCTCGGAGAGCAGCGGCCGCGAACTGCTGCTGCGCGAGATCTTGGCGCAATTGGACGGGTTCCTTGCCAACCGGCGCCCCGGCATCGTGCTGATTGACTGTCCGCCGGCGCTGGGCCTGTTGACGTTGAACGCGCTCGCCGCCGCTGACAGCCTGCTGGTGCCGTTGCAGGCGGAATTCCTGGCGCTGGAAGGGCTGAGCCATTTGCTGCGCACGGTGGATTCGGTTACCGCGCGCATCAATCCGGCCCTGTTTGTCGATGGCGTGTTGATGACCATGGTGGACCGGCGCAACAATCTTTGTTCCGCCGTCGTGGACGATGCGCGCAGCTATCTGGGCGATTTGGTCTACCGCACGGAAATTCCGCGCAATATCCGCCTGTCGGAGGCGCCGTCGCACGGCATGCCCGTAGCGGTCTACGATCCGCGCTGCGCCGGCGCCCAGGCCTATGCCGCACTCGCCGACGAGTTCCTGGCGCGTCATCGCGCCTGGCAGCAGGGGAGCCATCGCCATGGCTGACGACCACCTGTCCCGGCCTGGCGGTGGCCGGGGCAAGCCTTTGGGCCGCGGCTTGGCCGCGTTGCTGGGCGAAGCCTCCGCCGCGCCCGGCAGCCATGCCGGCATGGTCGCCGTGCCGGTCAGCCGTCTCATGCCGTCTGCGGTTCAGCCGCGGCGCCATTTCGACGAGGAGGCCTTGGCCGAACTGGCGGAGTCGATCAAGGCGCATGGCGTCATCCAGCCGCTGGTGGTCCGCGCCCGCCCCGGCCAGACCGGCCAGCCGCGGGCCGCTCAGTATGAGATCGTCGCCGGCGAGCGCCGCTGGCGGGCCGCGCAGCGCGCCGGCCTCGACCAGGTGCCGGTCCTGGTGCGCGACATCTCCGACCGGGAGGCGCTGGGCCTTGCCCTGGTCGAGAACCTGCAACGCGCCGACCTATCGCCCATCGAGGAAGCCGACGCCTATCGCCGCCTGATGGAGGATTTCGGGCTGACCCAGGATTCGGTCGCGAGCCTGGTCGGACGCTCGCGCCCGCAGGTCAGCAACACGCTCCGCCTGCTGCGCCTGCCGCCACCGGTGCGGGAGATGGTCAGCGACGGTCGCCTTTCCGCCGGCCACGCCCGGGCTCTGGTCAACACGCCCGACCCGGAAGCATTGGCCGACCGCGTCGTTGCCGAGGGTCTGACCGTGCGCGAGGCCGAGCGGCTCGCCCAGGCCGGCATGATGTCCGCTCCACCCAAGGTGGAAGACCGGGCGCTCCGCGATCCGAACGTGGTGGCGCTAGAGAACGAATTGAGCGCAGCCCTCGGCCTGAAAGCCTCGCTCAAGGTCAAGGACCAGGCCCATGGCTCGCTGACGCTGCACTACCGCTCGCTTGAACAACTGGATGGCCTGCTCGCCCTGCTGCATGGCCGGATGAACTGACAGGGGCCGCAGGCCGGCCCCATGGGAACTGACAGGGGCCGCAGACCGGCCCCATGGGAACTGACAGGGGCCGTAGACCGGCCCCATGGGAACTGACAGGGGCCGTAGACCGGCCCCATGGGATGACGAGATGACCGTGCATCAGACCGATGTCGCCGTGATCGGCGCCGGCCCGGTGGGCCTGTTTGCCATTTTCGAACTGGGCATGGTCGGCCTGCGCTGCCACGTGATGGATGCGCTCTCCGCGATTGGCGGCCAGTGTGTGGCGCTTTATCCGGAAAAGCCGATTTACGATATTCCGGGCTATCCGAGCATCGACGCCCAGCAGCTGATCGACCGTTTGGCGGCGCAGGCGGCGCCGTTCGTGCCGGTCTATCATCTGGGCGCCGCCGTTACCGGGCTGGAGGAGCTGCCAGACGGACGTTGGCGTCTCTCCAACACCGACGGTGTGCAGGTGGAGGCCGGAGCGGTGATCATCGCAGCCGGTGTCGGCGCCTTCGGCCCGAACCGCCCGCCGCTCGCCGGCCTCGCCGATTACGAAGACAACAGCATCTTTTACCTCGTTGACCGGCGTGAGGCCTTCCGCGGCAAGCGCGTTGTCATTGCAGGCGGTGGCGATTCCGCCGTCGATTGGGCCATTTCCCTGGCAGAGATCGCCAGGTCGGTCGCCGTTGTCCACCGCCGCGACAAGTTCCGCGCCGCACCCGAAAGCGAACGCCGCCTGCGGGCCCTTGCGGCAGAGGGACGGATCGAAATGGTCGTGCCCTACCAACTCGCCGGGCTGGAAGGTGCGGACGGGCAGTTGTCGGCCGTCATCGTCCAGACATTGAAGGGCGAACGCCGCAGCGTACCCGCCGACGTGTTGTTGCCGTTCTTCGGCCTCTCCATGGACCTGGGGCCGATTGCCGAATGGGGGCTGGCGCTGGAGCAGAAGCATATTGCCGTCGATCCCGCCAGTTGCGTTACCAGCCGTCCCGGCCTGTTCGCCATCGGCGACATTGCCACTTATCCGGGCAAGCTGAAGCTGATCCTGACCGGCTTCAGCGAGGCCGCCATGGCCGCCCACGCCATTCACCCGTTGCTGCGCCCGGACGAGGTATTGCGCTTCGAATACTCCACCACCAAAGGCGTTCCCGGTTGAGCCGGAAGGCCCAGTGGTTCGATGCCAACGGACGGTCCCCATCGGTTGGCATCGGACCGTTAGGCGTTTCCGTCTTGCGGAAATAGCCAGATTGTCGCACACTCCAGCATGCCGAGGGGTCGCCTTTGGCCCTTCCGCCATCAGCCCGCAAGCTGAGAGAAGGAGTGTGTTTCATGATCGTCCGTCAAATCCTGAAATCCAAGGGCAGCACCGTCACAGCGGTTTCCGTGGCCGAACCGGTGGTCAACGTGGCGACCCTTCTGACAGAGGCGCGCATCGGCGCTGTCCTGGTGCACGACGCAGCCGGCCGGCCGGTGGGTATTCTCTCGGAACGGGATATCATCGCCGGGCTGGCCCAGGAGGGCGCGAGCATCATGGACGCCCCGGCGGAACGCCTGATGAGCACCGACCTCATCACCTGCTCTCCCGGCGACCACATCGACGAACTCATGCGCATCATGACCGAGCGCCGCGTGCGCCACCTGCCGGTGCTGGAGCGCGGCCATTTGGCCGGCATTATCTCTATTGGCGACGTGGTCAAGGCCCGGATCGGCGAGTTGGAGACGGAGGGCGAGGCGCTGCAACGCTATATTGCAACCGGTTCGTGACCCCCGCATTGGCGGCGGGTCAACGGCCGTCGCGGTTGCCCGGATAGTCGGGCGGGCGGCCATGCCAGCCATGCCGATAGAGCCCAAGACCGTGCCGGGGCCCATGGCCGCCGGCGCGGGCGCCGGTCAGAGCGGTGCCGTTCCCGCCAGGCGTGACGGCTGCGATGGACCCGCCGGGGAGGCACGGGTGGACGTCTCTGCGGTGAGCGGGGCGGTTTGGAGCCCGCAGGCCGGCGATCCCGGCGGAAAGCAGGTTCGGCGGCAGCAGGAAACCGTCGCGGACATGGGCCGCGATCGGGTCCGGGGTCAGTTGCAAGGCGGGGTTGCTTGGGGTCGGACGCTCAGTCCAGGGCGAGGCCGAATTCCGCCGCAATCGCCGCGGTATGCTCGCCCAGCAGCGGCGCGGCTTGCGGCGCGCGCACCGGCGTTTCGGCAAAGCGGATCGGGTTCATGACGACGGGCACCTCGCCGGCCGCACTGTGGGGTGCGGTGCCGACCAACCCGCGCTCACGCACCTCCGGCGAATCCACTGCCTCGCCGATGGTGCGGATCGGGCCGCCGGGGGCGGCGGCGGCCCGAAAGGCGTCGACCCAATGGTCCCGCGGCTGGGTGCGGAACATGGCCTCTAACTCCGCCAGCAGCGCCTGCTTGTTTCGCACCCGGTCGGTGTTGGTGGCATAGCGGGGGTCGCTGAGCCATTCGGGGCGGTTCGCGACGCCTTCCACGAATTTGCGCCAGACCCGCTCGCCCGCCAGCGTTACCTGTAGCGGCCCGTCCGCCGCCTCGAACACGCCGAGCGGCGCGGCGGCGGGGCTGCCATTGCCGTGGCGGACCGGCGGCGTACCGGTGATGCGGTAGTTGAGGCCGTAGAAATACGTCATGGCCAGCGCGTTGCGGAAGAGGCCGACGGAGACCGCCTGGCCCTCGCCCCTGTCCTCGCGCACGAACAGGGCCGCCAGCACCGCCTGGACCAGGGCGTTGGCCGCGGTCAGCTCCATCATCGGCAGGGCGGACTTGGCGGGCGGCCCTTCCTCCAGGCCGTTGATCGAGCCCCAGCCGCTGGCCGCCTGGTGCAGCGCATCGCGGCCGACGGAGCCGTCCGGCAGGGTCGGATCGATAGCGGCGTGGATCAGGCGCGGATTGTCGGCGTGCAGGGTGTCCGCGTCGAAGCCGTGCTCCGCCAGGGCAGTGGGCGGCGAGTCTGTGACGACCACATCGGCCCGGGCCGCCAGTGTCCGCACGGCGGCCCGGCCCTTTGGGGCGGCAAGCTCCAGCATCAACGAGCGCTTGTTGCGGTTCAGGGCGAGGAAGGCTGCGGAATCGCCGTTCGCCAGCCGCGGCCCGGCCCAGGCGCGCACCGGGTCGCCACCCGGCGGCTCCACCTTGATCACGTCTGCGCCCAGGTCGCCCAGGGTCTGGGTCGCAGCCGGACCGGCGACGCCGGCGCTGAGGTCCAATACCAGAATGCCGTCCAGAACACCCGCCATCACGCAGCCTGCCCGCCCGCGCCCATGGCGCCGGTCGCCCGCAACGCCGCCACCTGTTCGCCGGAGAAGCCGAGCCATTGCTGCAACACCGCCTCCCCATGCTTGCCGAGCCGCGGGGCGGCCATGGGCGCGCCGGATGGTGTGCCGTGCAGTTGCAGCGGGCTGGGCATGTTCGGGGCCTCGCCAATGTCTTCGTGGGGAATGGTGTCGAGCAGGTTGGCGGCGGCGCGGTCGGCGAACGCCTCCGGAATGCCGCGGGCCTCGTGACAGGGTACGCCGGCCGCCTGCAGTGCCACCAGGATCTCGATCCGGGAAAGCGGTGCGAGGGCTGCGGCCAGGGCGGCGTCCAGCGTCGCCCGGTCAGCGATGCGGCCGGCATTGCTCTCCCATCCGGCCGCCGCCGGCATGCCCAGCGCTTCGGCCAGGGCCGCGAACTGCTCGTCCGTGTCCACGGCGATCATGATCTCGCCATCTTCGCAGCGATAGCGGCCGACCGGGGCCAGGAAGAAGTCGCCGTTGCCGATCCGCTCCGGCACGGTCCCATCCAGCAGATAGCCGACCGCATGCAGGCCGGTCTGGGCGAAGCCGGTATCGAACAGCGGAACTTCCAGGAACTGGCCCTGGCCGGTGCGCTTGCGGTGGAACAGTGCCGCCATCACGCCGACGCCGCCGGTAAGCCCGGTGGAGACGTCCACCATCGGAATGGCGGTGCGCACCGGCTCCTGATGGCGATGGCCGGTCAGGCTCATAAACCCGCTTTCGGCCTGCACCACCGGATCGTAGCCGAGACGTTTGGCGAACGGGCCGGTGCGGCCATAGGCGGAGGTAGAGCAGTAGATCAGGTCCGGCCGCTTCACGCTCTCATAGTCGAGGCCGAACTTGGCCATGACACCGGTGGAGAAGTTCTCGATCACCACGTCTGCCGCATCGATCAGCGCGCGGGCGGCGTTGCGCCCCTCCTCGACGCCCAGGTCGAGGGCGATGGAGCGTTTGTTGCGGTTGTAGCAGAGCATTGCGGCGGACAGGCTGTGATAGTCCGGCGGGGTATAGCCGCGGGTGTCGTCGCCGCCAACCGGATGCTCGATCTTGACCACGTCCGCGCCCAGGTCGGCCAGATGCATGCTGGTGAGCGGCCCGGCGATGACGCGGGAGAAGTCGGCGACTCGGATGCCTTGGAAGGGGCCGCTCATGGCGAAACTCCCCGGACGATTCCCCTTGCCGCCAGGGCAGCGATCTCGTCCGCGCTGAAGCCCTGCTCCGCCAGGATTTCCGCCGAATGCTGGCCGAGCGTTGGCGCCGCCACCGGCTCGGAGACAGGCGTGCCGCCATAGCGGATCGGAGACGTGACCATCGCCACATTGCCGGCGTTCGGATGTTTCACGTCTGCAACCATGCCGCGGGCACGCACCTCATCCGCGCCCAGCGCCTCGCAGAGATCGCGGACAGAGCCTGCCGGCACGCCGGCCTGGCGGAATTTGGCGATCCAGTTCTCGCGGGTATCCTGGGCCAGGATGGCGTTCAGGATCGGCCGGAACTCCGCCCGGTTAGCCATGCGCGCCTCGTTGGTGGCGTAGCGGTTGTCGGTCAGCCATTCCGGCTTCTCCACCACATCCTTGCAGAACCGCTGCCACTGCCGGTCGTTGCCGATCACGATCGTGATCTGCCCGTCGGAGGTTTCGCAGAGGCCGAAGGGCTCCAGGAAGGGATGGCCGTTGCCGTAGCGCATCGGACTCTGCCCCGTCAGCAGCGCCATCTGGGCGTAGTTGGCGGTGACGGCCAGCGCGCTGTCGAGCAGGGCCAGGTCGATATGCTGGCCGACGCCGTCCCGCTCCCGGGCCAGCAGAGCGCCCAGGATCGCCTGGGTCGCGAACATGCCGGTGAAGATGTCGGCGTAGGAGATGCCGGCGCGCAGCGGGTCGCCGTCGGCCTGCCCCGTCATCCACATCATGCCGCTTTCCGCCTGCGCCACCGGATCGTAGCCGGCCACCAGCTTCAGCGGCGAGGCATGGCCGTAGCCGGAGATGGAGCAATAGACCAGGCCGGGATTGATCGCCTTCAGGCTCTCATAGTCGAGACCCTGGCGTTCCATCACGTCGGGGCGGAAGTTTTCGATGACCACGTCGGCTCTCTCGACCAGCCGTTTGATCACCGTCTGGCCTTCCGGCTTGCCGATGTCGAGCGCCAGGGAGCGCTTGTTGCGGTTGGCGAACAGGAAATACGCCGATTCGCCGCCATGCTCAGGGCTGGGGGCGTAGTGGCGGGTGTCGTCGCCGGTGACCGGGTGCTCGATCTTGACGACGTTGGCGCCGAGATCGGCGAGATTCAGCGCACTCCATGGGCCCGCGAGCACGCGGGTGAAGTCGAGCACAAGCTTGCCCGCCAGCGGCGGGGCGGCGGTTTGGGTCATGAGCGGGTGGTCCTGTTCAACGGCGCGGTGTGGCGCAAACTCGCTGCCATCCTTCCGCTCTCCCCGGTCTCTGTCAATTGCGCGCATATCCCGGCGAGCAAGCGATCGCTTTCTCGGCTGGGATCGTTCGAGCAAGCGCGTTCGGCTATCCCAAGCGCTTTCGTTTGCGGCGCAGGGCGGTGCCCGGTCCGGGGTTTGTGGCAGGTTGCGGGCCGGCTTTCGCACGATGGCCAGGTTTTCCGGCCCAGGAGCCCTGCGGGCTCTGGCGCGGTCTTCGTCGAGGGTCGCGTCTGGCACGCAATGCCAGCCGATCTCGATGGACCGAGGGTGTCGCTCAGGGCGAGGCCGGCGAGGGCCAGGCAGAACCGGCGGCTCGCCCGGTGCGCATTCGGCCGTTGCGGGGGGGGGGAGGCGATATCGCGAGAAGCCCAGGCCTGCTGCGCGACCAGGCGGGCACGGGTCTGCGCCCGGGCCTGGCGGGGCCGCTATAGCCTTTGCGAACCGGGACACTGCCGGGCCGCCGCCTGCCAGGTGAGGCTCGCCGGCTGAATTGGTTTCGGTATACGACGCCAGACCGCATTTTCAAATGCGATTCCTCCTGGTATCCCGGTCAGTGCGTATGGCCTGTCCGCGGGGGTTTTGCCTGTCCGCGGGGATTTTGCCATGATTGCGGCGCAAATTCGGGTGCGATGGTCCCTGGGAGACAGAATGTGCCACCCTTGATGCGATGCGTTCCGACTTTGCGGCTGCGCTACCTTTTTGTTGCCACCTTTGCCCTGGTTGCCGTTCTGCCGGCCGCCGCGCTGACCGGCTGGGTGGCCAATCAGGCCTTGTCCCAGGAAAAGCGCACCACCGGCGCCAAGCAACGCCATCTGGCCCAGGTCGTCGCCTTTGGGCTGGAGCGGTATGCCAACGATGCCCGCGCGGCTTTCGAACACATGGCAAGCCTGGACGATGGCTTGATCGACCAGCGGGCGACCTACCGCCTGGCGCGCAATTTGGGATTCCGTTTTATCGTCCATATCGGCCAGGACGGAAAAACCCTGGAATTCACCGACTTCGAACACGGTTCGGCGGAGCGAATTCCCGCCGACCTGTTGACCCGGTTGGCGGCCCAGGCCAGCCAATCCCCGGAATTCCTGCCGGTCGTGCGCGATGGGTCGGGCGAACCAACTGTTTTCATCATCGAAGGCTATCCCGACGGCACCGCCATTGCAGCCGCGCTCAGCACCCAGCATATCCGGGCCACGCAACGGGAGGTCTCGTTCGGGATTCACGGTCATGCGGTGATTGTCGACCAGGTCGGCCAGGTCATCGCCCACCCGAAAGAAGAATGGGAGGCCGAAATCCGGTCCATAGCCCGGGTTGCCCCGATCCAGGCCGCGATCCGGGGCGAAACCGGTTTTGACGAGTTCCTGGCGCCTGCGCGGGGGGAAATGGCGATGGCCGGCTATGCCCGCAGCGCGGCCGCCGGCTGGGGCGTTATCGCCGTCCGGCCGATGCCGGAGATCGTGGCGGTCGCCTGGGACTATGCGTTCGGTGCCGCCGGGTTTATCGCCCTGGGCCTGCTGGCAGCCCTGGTGCTGGCCGCCGCAATGGCCCGGGTCATCGTCCGGCCGGTGGAGCGCGCCGCCAAGGTCGCCCAACGCCTCAGCCGTGGCGATCTGAGCGCGCAGGTCGATCCGGTACCGCAGGTTCCGGTCGAGCTGGGCGAGTTGTCGCGCACGATCAACAGCCTGGCCGCCAGCCTGAACCTCTGGCGGCTGGACGTGACCGAAAGCCTGGAAGAAGCCCAGGCCTCCAGCCGCGAAAAAACCAACTTCCTGGCCAGCCTCAGCCATGAAATCCGGTCGCCGCTGACCACGATCATCGGCTTTGCCGAAACCCTGCAGGATGCCGGCGCGCGTGACCGAAACCCGGAAAAGACGGCCGAATATGCCGCCGATATCGTCGCGGCGGGCCGGCATTTGGTAAGCCTGATCGACGGCGTGCTGGAATTGTCGCAAACGGGCGAGGGGCAGCTCACCCTCTCCACCCGCCCGGTTGCCCTGGACGAGGCCGTGGCGGCGGTGACCCGGGTGATGCAG
>Ga0206129_10000756_pt1 | contig 47876 bp, 67 predicted proteins | sample Helgoland_Spring_8_FD_148616 | JGI IMG/M metagenome (GOLD analysis project Ga0206129, IMG submission 148616) | Pelagic subsurface seawater microbial communities from Kabeltonne, Helgoland, North Sea - Helgoland_Spring_Bloom_20160502_2 | ecosystem: Environmental > Aquatic > Marine > Epipelagic ...
TTATGTATACATCGCCAATATGGGATAGCCTTGTATCAGAATTTCCAGCAGCTACATCGGCAGCAACCCAAGAAGCGTAGGGTTCAGAAGAAACAACAAGTTCTGCTGTACTAGGGTTCTGAGGGTTAAGAATTACATCATAAACATCTGATATGGTTTCGATAACGCCATCAGACTGCTTCTCTACAACAAGCAACCTTCCAAGAATACCGCTTCCTGTGGGGTTTTCACTATTAGGGTCAAGACCAACATATGTCTGTAAACCGGAGACAGCATCAGCTGTTCCTGCCAAGTTACTTTCTTGGTCAGCAAACGCAACAGTCAATGCAGTAATGCTTCCAGCAAGAGCGCTATCAGCACTGGCAAAAGCATTCTCAACAGTAGTAATACGAGAATTTATATCAGATGTGAATGAAGCCTGTAAATCAGTAATACTTGTAGCTAGTGCTGATTCAGAATCAACCTTTACGGTGTCTAAGGCAACTTTAGTAGCATAAACACCTTCGATGGAAGCGTTTAAGGTAGTAAGGTGAGATCCGACTATACCGTCTACCCTGCTAGAAAAATTTATTTCTTCTACGTAGGTATTAGACGCTACGTCAATAGAGTCAACAGCACTTCGAACATCTTGAACTAACAGGTCATAATCAGACAACCCGTTGTTAACAGAGGTATTTACAGTTGAGTCAATAAGACTACTTAACCATGAAGGTACAACATCAGAATTTACACCCGCATAAAAAGCATCTCCAACTATAGAATACTCTTTTCTTATAGCTTTAATTTCTTTTAGTGGAGTTGGCGAAATACACTGATCTTTTTTGGCTGCTTCAACTACGTGAGCAGAAGAAACCTTAAGTGTTGTTGTACCTACTGTTAGTTCTGTATTAGTCGACATATACTTCTGGCACCTTAGCTATAAATTTTCCGTTGTTAGTTGTATCACATGTAATAACAAGCTTATATGTAGGTTTCTTGTAGTACCTATCAACCTTTGCACCTACTTCAACAACTAAATCTACTGTATCTGCAGAAGGGATCACCAAAGTAACCTTACCGTTAGCAGAGTCTTCAACTGTTAAAGTTTTATCAGTAACTTGTGTATAGGGAGTATTTGCGCCTAGTAGAATTAGACTGGCAGTAAAGGTGTCACCAGCTTCTATAACTAGTGGTAACGTCGAGTTGTCTTGCTTTATGGTAAATACAAAGGTATTTTCAGAACCCTTTGATATTACAAACTTGGTGGAATCGTTGCAGCTCATAAGGAGTCCTTAAATAGGGGGAACAAAGGGCCATAAAGACCCTTGTTTTTACAGCAGGCTTATTACAGGTCTTCTGTACTAAGCGAGTAACGGTTACGCTGCTTGGCAGCAGATAATCCGGTTTTTGTATCTTTTACGTGATGCGTAATCATAACACCTTTAAGTGTATCTATATGACCTTGAGCAACTTCGATAGGCTCGTTTAAAGGTAGAATTCGTGTACCTAAATCAAAATACTCATTCGAACAGTTAACTGTACAAGTAGTAGTGTGGTTATTTTGACGCTGATCGTTATCAACAATTCTTATAATCTTTGTTTTTTTAGCATCCAAAGTTCGTTGACGAATTTTATCAGTCTTCGAGTTTTTAGTACTTGTACCAACAGAACTCTTCAAAGCTTCAGACTTTTCGTTATAAGCTACCAGTTTGGATAATTCAGCACCTGAAGTTTCCTGAGATGCGTAATGCTCTTCAATTTTTTCTTTTAGTTTATCTGCGCCAATATTTGCGTTGTGTTTAATACCTAATTCTGCGGCTTCTGTTTTTAGTTCTTCGATATCTGACATGTCTAATTCCAAGTAGGTTGTTTAGAGTTAAAATTTATTGTTTGCTGATTATAGTTTACTACCTGTTATCTGTAAATAGGTAGAAGGAAATACCCCCCACCAACTAGGCAAGGGGTATAAAACTGCAAATACTACGCAGAGGCAGAAACTAGCATCTTAAGTAACTTCTCTTCTTGCAAGATGATACCTGCGTAGAAGAAGTTGTAAGAGAAGAAGCCAGTAGTACCATAAGGGTTACTGTTTTCAACTTTAGCCGGAGACTTAGAGTTGAACATGATCTTACCTTTACCTTTAAGACCTACTGTGGCGAAAGAGCCTTCGGTAGGGAAAAGGATAGGGAAAGCATCAAAGTTACCACGGTCTGCTTCAGTAGCTGAAGTCAAATCAGTAGCGCCAGTGATAGAGACAGTACCTGCGTAGTTCTGTGGAGGAACCGCACCGTTACCTGCGTAAACCACTGCAGCTTCAGATTCAATGAAACGTACTTCGTGCATTGCACCAACTTCACCTTCAGCTAGTGTAGCGGCTGAAGCATACTTGTGTGATGCAACATAAGCGTACTCTTCAGTAGAACCACCACCACGAGTGATAGTTTCTAAATCACCTTTAACATTAGCACCGATAATAGCGTAATACGCTTTAGCGATAGGTAATGTACCGATCTTAACGTCACCTGATACTACAGTAGTGTTCTTCTTAGCACGGTTACGTACTAGTTTACGAACACCCTTACGAATAAGGTCATAAGTAACTTGTGAGTCTTCATCAATAGTCGCTAATGATGTAGAACTACCACCGTACATTACTGTACCAGTAGCTAACATATCACGTTGAAGTAAGTCTTCCTGGCGAGAGTTTGCTAATTCACCAAGCTCTTCACGATAACGAACTTGAATAGCATCTTCAGAGAAGATTTCAACTTCATCAGTGTAGTCGATCATTTCACCATAACGAGCAACTGCAGTTTCCATTGTAACTTTTTTCAAGGTTACTTTGTTTACTGCGCCTGCACCTTCAGATAGACCAGCGTTAGTTTCCAAGTCAGTAGTGATTGCATCAATAGAGCGAGCACTTAAAAAACCTTTAGATGCAAATTCTTGATGGTCGGTAGCACGATCGTATAAGTGCAAAAACTTAGAGATCTTAAAAGTTTTACCCATTTTCTGAGGCATACTCTTACGATCAGCGAACTGGCCGTATAAATTAGTACGGTTAGCAGCCTTAACACCTGCACGATCGTAAAAATGAACAATTGTGTTAGCACCTGAAGTCGAGTTAGTACCATTACCATATACATGTTGAGTCATGTGTTGTATTCCTAATTAGTTAAATTTATTTATGCGACAATATGCCGCATAAATTTACATATCGTTTTTAAGTTTATTGTACCAATCATCAAAATTTTCATCAGACTCCTCTAAGTAGTCAACCACTCTATCAGCCTTTGTACTTTTGGCTGGAGCTGCTGCTTTTCGTTTTGCCGAGGCAGTTTTAGTCTTTGTACGTTTTTCAGACTTAGACCTAGCTTCTGCAATTCTATCTACTTTATCTTCAACAACTGGTTCCTGCTTTTCAATGACAGGCCTTTGTTGTTGTTGAGCTGGTTTTTGACTATTGGTTTTTTGGTAGTACTGTTGAGCTGCATCTTTATAGTAGTCTAAATCAGACTTACTTGCTCCACCGAATACTTTTAGCTTCTCAGCAATAGGCTGTAAAGTATCGTACATACCGCTTTTAACGTCGGTATGGAGTAGTTTAATCATTTCAGGGTTTTCTGATATGGTTTCCCATGATCTTTCGTCCCATTCATTAGATAAAATATTGTGTGTAGTAGTATATTCAGTATCACCTTGAATATCTTTAATCACATCAGATACATCTAAAGCAGCATCATCTCTGCCATAATCCTTAGCTTCATAGGCACTAGCATCTTCAGCATTTAATTCGAGAGTGTCAACACCTGTTCGTTTCAATACTTCGTTAATAGCTTCTTTGTCGCCCTTCAACACATCAATCATGAGACTTACATCATCATGCTTAAGTTCAGCTCCCTCTAGGGCATCGATAGTTTTACGCCAAGGTTTGATGGTTTGCATCTTTTTGGTGTAATCCATAGCTTTGCCGAACATTTTTGGAAACTGTTCTACAATCTCTTCGCTGGTAAATTCATAATCTTTACCGTTTGCTTTAAAAGAATGTGATTGTGCTGGTTGCTTCTCATCTTTAGTTTCATCAGTATCGTCTGGACTTTCTTTGTCATCCGATTCAGTGTCCCCGTCAGGATCAACTTTATCAGAATCTTCAGTGTTGTCATCTTCTACTTTTTCATCTTCAGATTTGTCGCTGGTATCATGGTCAGAATCCTCAAGATCTTCTTCAGGGTCTTCATCACCACTTTTATCATCTTTGTTTTCTGTATCATCAACGTCAATCTCTTCATCAGAGTCATCAACATCGTCTAATTCTTCGTCAGTAGTTTCATCTACTGGTAATTCGTCGGCATCAACACCTTCAATGCCTGCACCTTCTGGATCTGGGTCTTGTTTAACAGCTTCCTTAAAAGCGGCTTCTAAATCTTCATCAGACATATCCCATAAATCGTCGTCTTTAAGTTCCATAGTTACTCACCTTGACCTTGAAGAAACTCAGTTTGGGCTTCTTCTTCATCTTCAGGAACAACAGTACCAAGGTTTTTAATAGTGTGGAAATGATCTTCCAGCTGAGAGATGGCAACTAGGCTTTCCATAATTGCTGGACGATGGCCTTCTTTTACAATTTGATCATTAGCTAGCAAACTAACACCATTAATAGCTTTATCTTTAAAGTAGCCTGTTAAAATTACTGCCTGAAAGTCTGGATTTTTCTCTAATCTTTCTAGCGCTGTATTCTGGTCTACCCAGTATTGGTTTTCTACTTCGATAATCTGCTCTTCTTCAAGGTTATTCATTATTTGAATCCTATGGTTTTAGTTTTAATTGGTAGTGTGCATTATGCACCTGTTACCTTACAGACCGCATTATATACATGTTTAAATACGCTTAACAACTTTTTTCTTGCATTTAGCCTTACTGTAAGGCCCATTAGAGCGTTTTTTGTTACTTATGGTGCCTGCATAGTGGTGTTTGGTGTTTTGTCCACTACCGTCACCATAAGTCATTTGATGAGCTAATCCCTCTTCCATAGCTAACCTCCAACAGCTTGTTGTGCAAGTCCACCACCCATTTGAGGTTGTTGAGGAGCTTGCTGTTCTTGCTGATCCATTTGCTGCTCAATAATTTGTATAGCTTGCATAATAAGTTCAGGAGGTATGCCTGATGCTTCTAGTTCTTCTGGTGGTACTCCTTGCATAAGCATTTGTATTACTTCATCTACTGAAGGTAACTGTCCTGCTCCTTGTTGAGGTGCTTGTTGTACCATACTCTCTGCTAAACCTGCCATAAGTGTTTCCTATTATCGTTGTTGATTATTTAAAATTTGTTCTAGTTCAGCTAGACCTGCTTGTTCTGACTCTTGTTGCATAGCATCAAATTTTTGACCTTGAAGAAAAGCACTTTGTGGGGCATCTTCAGGAGTCGGTGCTGTATCATTACCACTACCAAAGTAGCCAGATATTGAATCAAGCAAGCTAGGCTCCTCAGGTTCTTGGTAGTTAAGACCTCTATTAACATCCTCTTGTATTTGGATGTCTTGTGGAGATCCTTCAACTACTGGTGCCCATTGGTTGCTATTAGCTAGCCTTTGTTCGAAGTCTCTAAACCCTTCTATGAAACCTTCCTCTTTGGCACTTCTGATAAGGTCGCTGTCTCTCTGTTGGGCCTCTGCAACCCTACGAGAAGATAGCTCCTCTTTGTCTAATGCTTCTTGGATATCCCTTTCAGCACTTTCTTTAGCCTTTTTTATCCAACTCATAATAACTCCTCTGAAGCTGTTGTAAGATTACGGGCACAGTACATAAATGTACTACCTTTATACGTGTTTTTTGAACAACGACCACTGCACCTATCCCTAATGATAGATTCTTGTACATTGTTGTGGTGTGCAGCCACCTTTATACTAGAGTGGGTTAGTACATTTCCGCATGGTTCCGTCTGAATAACAACTCTAGCGTTGTTGGCAATTTTCTTTACGGTTAATGTACTCAAGTTTCCTTGGAGTGTCCAACCCCTGCACTGGTTTCTTGTACCATTAACTACTGCGTGCAGGTTTCCTTTACTAAGATTGTACTTGCATGTCATATCTTTAAGTGACAGGCACTCTACGCCATAGTCTGCGTGCTCAAAAGTGTGCCTAGGTTGTTTTTCGTATGACTTACTATGACCTTCCCACAAAAACCAGCCACTTACGTAACTAGACTTTTTATTGGCTACATACCTTACGTACCCTTGATGTAGATTAAATTTATGGGCGAGATCTATACACGTTGAGGTTTCTTTAATTCCTAGTTCAGGATTATAAAAAGTATATCGTGCGGTGTCCTGAAAGGATCCCTCGCCTCCCCATGTCAGATTGTACCCATTCTCAAAAGTATCATGTTCTTTTATGTAGAATTTTTCGAGTGCTTGTGCCTCTTCTTGGGTATCGATACAGGAAGCTAATACACAATGTGACCAGTTGTCTACACCATAAAGTAATATAGCTCTGTGAAAGTGGAACTCCGACCCCTTGAGTGCCTTATTGCAGTGCTCTTTCCACCGAATTGCTACACCTCGGTAAGTAAGCCCTATATAGGACTTTCCTGACCGTATGCTAGTGCACATGTAGACACTCCACTGCATCACTTAACAACTCCTAACTGTTCATTATCACTACCATACTTTCTCTGTAACATAAGGCTTTCGACGTTAGACCTTCTTCTAAAATCTTCTATCTCTAAATTATGTTTATGTCTAAGACCTTCCTCATACTCTTTTTTGTAAGCCTTCATCTCTTCTAGCTCTAACCTCTCTACATGGTCAGCACTATTATCAGACTTTATGAAGTCTAGGTCTTTTATATCACTCTCTGTATTGATCTTCCTGACTTTTGCTTTCTCTACCTCCGCCTTCCAGTACTTGTAATTTGCATCAACAACATTCTCACCAGCTCTAGCGTTCTTGTCTTGAATTTGTGCTTTAAGATGTTCGTTTTCAAGAACTAAGTTCTCCATTTGAAGACGTTTCATTTCTTCTTCAGCAGGGTCCGCTTGTGGTTCATAATCCCTTAGACGTTTAGCTTGGTCAGGCATACGCATAAGTTCCATGATATCAGCCATAAGTTCTCGACGTATTGCAGGATCTTCGTTAGGTCCAACTGTCTGCAGTAAGAACGAAAGCTCCTGAGACTTAGCAGCATTATCTTCAGCAGTAGATATGGTTATGTCTATATCAATACGTCCATCAAGGTCATCTTTTCTTACCGGTACAAACTCTTCATTAGTAACACGGATTATTTCCTCATCCTCTAAAAACTTAGAGTTATAGGACATCCATTTACGCATTAAAGGTTTAACAAGGTTTTCAGCTATGTTACGGACAATATTCATTCTACGGGTCGAGGTAGCATCTAAAGCTCCCCTAGCACCAGTAGCTGTACCACCTAAACTGCCTGCATTGATACCACCACTAAAAGATTTAGTTCCCGTAGTAGATTCAATTTCATTGTTCATTACACTTATCATATCGAAGGCAGAACCAGGTATCTGGTTATAGTTACCTTGCCAAAAATCTTGAGCACTGCCATTAAACTCAAAGTTTTTACCGGCTAAGAATCTCTTACGGTTAATAGGATCTAACGCATTTTTACGGGTAGCTACTTGGCCATTGTTAGACTTGGCCATGTTATCAATAATACCACGAACAATAGCTGTTTTTACTTTCTGGTTATCACTGATAAGTTCTGCATTAGACTCCCCATGAATTTTGAAAGGTATACTATTAAAAGGCACAACAAGGAATGGTGGTTTCTTATCAGGATAAGGATTAGCACCTAAACGAATAATAACATCATTAACCCAAGCACAAACTACAGGTTCGGCAATACCATCACCATCAATATCGTAGTTACCCCAATATTCATAGACCACTAGTTTTTTACGTGGTTCATCAGAAAACTTAAAGTGAGTATCATCAGGAGAATCATAATCGTAGTCTTCCCTGCCCGCCATAGCAAGTTTGTCTAAATTCTTATACCTGCCGTCTTTACGTAGTGATGACATGTTGGACTCATACCTATGAATAACAAACTCTGCTTCATCAAGATTGTCCTGACAAGTAGGGTCAATGTAGATATCTTCATTTCGGCAAACTCTGGCCGTAGGTTGGTTACGCACAACTACTGTTTCAGTAACCTCTGCCTCAACTAGGTAAGGTTGACCTGTTTCATCCAATAGATCTTCGCCTTCCTCATCTACTGCGACTACTTCCGCCATAGATTTTACTTCTTTGTCTTCGGTATCCCAACCACACTGCACAACTAGTGTGCCTTCGCGGTCTAATACTTTTACGGCTTTAGATATAAAGTTGTAACGATCAAACTTGCGACAGAATTGGGCATTAAGAAGTATTTGGTTTTGTCTAGCTGCAGACTCATCTTCGGCAGTTATAGGGATAGCTTTTATGATATCGGCAGTACTAACAAAAGGGTCTACAATAGTAGCATGCTGCCATTCAGACTGTTTCTTAATATCTCTTGATACAATTGCAGATTTACCTTTGGTTTCGTTACCGTAAGGTTCACCGTTGTACTCGGCTTTCCACTTAGCTATAGAAGCATCTTGTGTTTGCTTAAGTATTTCTGCAGATTTTAAATCAGCTTTAAAGGCGCTAAGTATTGCAGATTTATTTATTTTCATATGACCTTTGCCGTTTGAGGTGTTAGAGACTATCGGCCGATTGTACCAATAGCCCTAACTAGTGTCAATTTATACACAAAAGGTACAGAATGCATTTTACATTTGTTGGTATGTGCTGCCTATACTTTAATACCACTCCATATTACCGTAGAGGTAAATCAAGTTCGCCTTCGTACCAAGTAAGTAAACTGGTTATATCTTGTAATTGTGAATCTAGGGAGGTAAGCCTGAAGAGGTAGACAGTATTTCTTTTTAATAGCTTCTCCCTACCAACAATAGTACCAGGAGTACCTTTGCCTTGATTAGATGTATTTCCTATTAAATAATCAGGAGCAAATGCTAATGTACCTTCAGTAACCAGGTTGGCTCCTACTATAATTTGTGTTAGACCTGTCACAGGGTTTATATCTGAGGCATTCTGATAAGGTACAGAAACCCCATCGTTGTAGGCTGCACCTGTAAATATCTCAGCTTTTACGCCTGTGCCTGTGTAACCTATTACCCTACCTTTTAACGCTACAGGCAGGTCACCAGTAACAAAGAAGGTATTATTAACTGCACCACCACCTACGCCTTCAAGCAAGGTTGAGCCTTCATGCTCTATACCAAGCTTTGAATTAGCTTCGGTGTATGATTGGGTTGTTAACGCTCTTGTTCCTGAAAATACTCCTCTAGGGAATAGTACTCTTATTAAACTCATTAATTATACCTTTTAGTAATTTGATTTGGTGTGATGTTTCTGTATTTTTTAGTCAACACCGGCACATTTAATCTCAATATGGGTGCTTGCATCTGAACCTGAAACGGTTACGTACAACTCAACACCTATACCGTGGTCTACCTGTAGCTGATCACCACTATAGATAGACCCGTCAATGAAACTCGTATAGCTTCCGTCAGAGTTGCGATATTCGAGATTAGCGGTAGCCGTACTGAAATCTCCAGAGGCGTACACAGCACTTCTAGCGTTCTTATGCTTATTGTTTATTAAGTAGTTTCCGTCCAGTTTTATTGTTTCTGTTTGCATGTTTGTCCTGCTACAATTATTAGTACATGTATTGTAAATACTATGATACCACCACGCAGCATCATAGTGTAGTATTTAACCTACTTTACTGTGGTTGTGGTGCTGCAGGTCTTCTGATATATGGTTGTACATCCTCCTCAGCCACTACATGGTTTGAAGGTATAGGATTAGTATACCAGCCAGCAAACCTTGTACGGTTGTCAACTAAATACTTGTGGTAGTTTTGTTTTTTAGTTTCAGATATTTGGTTAGGAGTAATTAGCTCTTTTATTTCCATAATTACTGCTTGCTCTTCCTCTGTAAAAGAAGATACAGATACAGGCCTCTCCTCTCCTCTAGTCATCTGAAAATGCTCGTCATAAAGGTGAAACTTGACACCAGAAGTGTTATCTACTATATGCATATCGTCAATTACAGTGACTGCTTTATTGTCGTCTTCAAGGTCTACTAAAACTGCTTTAAGTACTGCCAGTATATCTATCATTTGTATTCTCCAAAATAAAAGAGGGGCAAGCCCCTCTGTTCAATTGTTAAACTATTTAACGTCTTTTACAGATTTTCTTGTAGAGGACGTTACCTTTACATTGTCACTATTGCCATTATCCCTGCTATTGCCAGGTCCATCATCAATCGAAACGTCTTGCTTTTGTTTCTGATCCTGTTCTTGGTCCTGACCCTGACGGTCTTTATTATCAATGGTAATATTGATGGTTTGTTTCATGTTCATAACGTCTTCCTTAGAGCATCCGTTAGAAGGTCAAGCAGCTAGTAATGCATCCAGTTTAGAGTTCTGAATGGCATTAGCTACAGCATCTGCAACGCGAACGTCACTTGCTTGGTTGGCTAAAATTTGAGCCTGTCCAGCAAGCAGCGCTGCCTGATTTTGCACGGCCAGCACCTTAGCTTCACAGCAGCACTCAGCCGCTTCTTTTTGACCTTGAACAACTAAACGTTCAATGTCACGATTGCGGTCAATAGTGCGAAATTCTGAATCTGTAATATCCTTATTCAGGGATGTGATTGCAGCAGTTGATCTAAACTCTTGATCTGAGATGTTTTCGTTCAAACGGTCAAACTTAGAGTTAATATTTACGTTGTGGAAGCTTCCTGCTAAAGAATCGAGTTTAGCGTCTGATGCAGTACCATTCGCATGTGCCTCGGCAGCTAGCACCTGGTTACCGACAGCGTAACCACCTCTACCACCATAACCATAACCACCATAACCACCGCCTAAAAGACTAAGAGTTGCAACTTCACTTGGGTTGATTGATCCGTTTTCCATAATAGTTCTCACTTATGTAATTGTATTGTCAGTATTGACAATATAGTTATAATATACATGTACAACATTTTAAAGGGGTACAAAGAAATGTCACAGATACGTGTTACAGCTAAAGGACTATGTATTTACTGTAAGAGTAAGCTAAAGGAGTGTTTAGAGTGTGGTGAGATGTTCTCTCCTAAAAGAGAAGACCATGTAAGATGTAGTTCTAAGTGCAGAACAAGAAAATCAAGAAGGGATAAGGAGGACAGTTAGTACTGTGACAGGTAGTTTTTAGCTACCTGTACTAATTTGCTATAGGATAAATACCAAAACTACTGGGTGGTCTTAAGGAAGCTTATAACAGAACGCATCTTACTGGCACACAGAAAATATATATTAGAATTTTTGATAGTAACAGTTACTACTTCTCTTTCATCTGGTGAATCATATGTTAGAAGCTTCTTACACTCAGTAAGCATGCTTGCAGAAGGTTTTGGTTGGATAGCCTCAACATCAATTTTTGGTGGAGCTATTAGCTTGATTGATGCCTTCGTTGAGCAAGACGATACTGTCAGTATTAAGCTTGCCACAATTATCGACATATACAATTTTTTCCACATCTTTAAGTACCTCAATTATTTTAGTTTCTACTATGGTTTCTTGCTTTGTGTTTAGTAGTTCAGCATCAAAAATATCTCTTTGCTTTCTAAGTGCTTTAGCTATTTCAACCCCTGCATTTTTTACCGCCAGATCGGTAGCTTCAGATATCTTATCTGCTGAATCTCTGGATATCTCCGTAACAGCTTTACTGTACCCTACAGATTCGTGGTATTTGGCAAGAGCATAATATGCAGTGGCCAATGAAACTATTATGGCTATTGTGGAACCTATCTTTTTAATAAGCAAAATATTCATTCTTCATGCCTCGACTGTATATTAGTAACACACTTAACAAATGCTGCAAGCAGTGCACCAACGTAAGTAAAAAATCCAGCTGCACTAGCCGCATTCATGGATGAGTGACTAGTCTCAAAAAACGTCCAAGCTATGTACATCATGTAGCCAATAAATATTATACTTATAATGGATATTATTCGATACCTTACCAACGTTTTATGTAATGGGTTTGTGAGCAGGTGATTACCTAACATAAATCTAGTAGCTCCAAACGTGAGGTCTAGGTCTGCCAGCAACCTCTTCTAAATCGTCTAGGTGAATAAACCTGCCAGATACTGGTCCTTTCTGTTTAAACCCAATACCGGTAAAGCCAAACTTAGGTGCCAGCTCTACGACCTTAAAACTTTTCTTATGGCTAACTCTGATGTCAACAGCCTGACCTGTGGCATGGGTCTGTGTAAATCCTTTAAGACTATTATATGCCTCACAACGGTAGGCAGAGTTAAGGCTCATAGGAAAACCACAGGCTTCACGCAGTTTATTTAACCTACCTAAAGTTTCCTGTTTGAAGCCGTTAACCCCACAACAAGGGCAAGCCAACTCTTTTTCACTAAAGTAGTTCATTTACTATTCCTATAATTAATAAGTTGAATGTATTTTATACTAACCGAACAGTAGAGTACAATCAAGAAATCATCAACAACGACAGGATAGAATATGTATAGAAAAAGCAATGTACTAATTGTAGATGATCCTAGCAAACTAAAAGCTAGTGATTACTTTATTGAGTATTTAGATAGGAAGGGTAACAAGAGGTATGTAACTACATGTGAAATAAGGTACAAATCAAAACGTTATGGTAAGTGGATTATACTAGAGCACAACTTCGATTCTGACGGAGCTACTGGTGCTTATGACATAAACTCTTTTGGTTGGTTGCTTCATGACAAGTTGTGTAAAACAGGATTATTCAGCGACAACACTAGGTGCAACAATTGGCAAGCTTCGAAAGTACTTAGTGACGTTTTGGACGAAGAAGATCGTTGGTTTAGAAAGCATACTTGGTTTTGGGCTACTTGGGTATTCGGAGGAGGAAAAGCTAGGAAAAACGGTATGTTTTAGTGTATGATGTTTTTGCGGTGTAAGACCGTGTAATGTATTTTAATTAATAAACGGAGTAATATTATGTTAAATAAGTTTTGTAATATGCCTGGTGGTAATCCACCACCTGATGAAAAATAAATACGTATAAATGTTTTTATATCAGTATATTTTATTGGCAGGTTTTTCCTGCCTTTTACTTAATAGACGTACACGTTTTGCAGCATTCACATTTTTAGTGGGTTGGTCTGTATACACTGTCACAACTCTGGGAGCGGATTACACACAGTATTACGTATCAGCAGCTATTATAGAAACTACTATTGCTGTGGTACTAAACGAAAGACATAAGTACATTGCATACCTTGGCTACTCATTAATACCTTTAAACATATATGGTCTACTAGTTCACTCAGACCCTGATGGTAGAAGTATTTATATTTTAATTTACGCAGCAGTTTCGATCATCCAGTTCATTATATTATTTTGTAGGCTAATACCTGATGGAATTCGTAGATATATTAAACAACGCTTCACTATTTGCCATCATAATTATGATTGCGTTAAAACGTGTGCTAAAGTGTATGGAAATACGCCATCACATAAAGAAGAAAAATGAAAGAAGATGTAAAACAAACAGTAGAAGCAATAAGTAACCATCCAAAAGTTTCATTGGGTTTAACTGCAGCATTTACTTCAAATGCATGGTTAGATTATGGGCTTCCTATAGTACAAGGTTTGACATCATTATTAGGTCTTGGTGTTCTCTTCTTAATATTCTTTAAACATGCAGTAGACGTAGTAAGAATAATCCGTAAATGGTGGGAAGACGAAGACTAGTAAACCATACCACTATTTAATATACTACAAAGGAACATCCGTGTTCCTAGTACCAATAAAATATAACCTTTCCTAAGCCATAAACCACAGACTATCAAAAAGACCACCTGCCACAACCAATACCCTTTTAAGCTGACTTTTTTGTACTAATGCCACAGAGTTATCCGACAAAGCCCACCTAGTTGTTGAGTCATCAGACTCCAAAGACGCTATACGTATAGCTATCCTGCCTTGAGATACTTCATCAGCATCAAACACCATACCATCTATTGTAACCTTAAGAGCTTTTACCTTGAACTCTCTGTCGGCCTTGAATAGTGTTCTGGAGTAGGTATTGTATACACTAGGTTTTCTAGTAGGCTTTACCTGTTCATCTGGCTTGGTAAAAACTATAGGTTCCCCATCTTCGCCAAATTCTTCTGGTGCTTCCAAAATATCCCAACCAGCCTTATCTTCAAGATACTTGGTGTATTCATCAAACCAGTCCCAAGAAATACCTACATTAACCATGGCAGTAAACTTATCTACTACGCTTTGAGGTTTGCCTAAACTTATAACCCTGTCTAAATCCTTTTGGGTCTTAGTCTCAGGTCTGTCCATAAGTCTTACATATGTAACATCAACATACTCAGGAACCTTAACAGTACTTTTCTGATCTTTACCGTTTTCGTCTACAGTAGTTACTTCCTTGTCTACAAAATTACCTGACAGTTCACTTTCTACAACTTCCTTATAGAACTCTACTATCTCTTCTGGAACGTCTGAAATTAAATCATATTGCATATTAAATTAGAGGGGGCTTTCACCCCCAATCCTTATTAGTTACTTTCGTCAATGAAGTATTGTGTATTAAAGCTGGCAGTTCCTACCTTGGCAGTATTGCCATTATCGTCGGTCATGGTTGATTGGTTATTAACGACTTCAAACTGATTATTATCACCCCAACCGTTACCGTCCCATACCTTGAATCCTGTAGCACTACCCTCACCAGTGGTTAGCGTACCATCTTCCAGTAGAATCCATGCACTAAGAGCTGTAGCAGACCAAGTATTGCTTACAGGAAGAAAGGCTTGGACAACTAACCCTGCTGCAACACTATCTCGGAAATCACTATCTATTAAAATAAGATCGCCTACACTGTGACTAAACGCTATAGTGGGTTGAATTCGAAGAGATCCGCCTGATGCCCAACCATTTGTAGCACTATCAAACACCATCTCTTTATAAGCAAAACAAAGATTAGCGACACCATCTTGTTCTGATAGGTAGTCAAGGGTTTTGACTGTTGATGATATTCCAGCTATATCAATAGTGTCATGTGTAGGAAACCACCCATCAGACGCGACTAACCTTGTATCACCATCAGGAGATCTACTGTAAGTTCTTAATGGTAGTTCGGTATACCTAGGCTGTCCTGTGTTATTTACACCAACCTTACCTATTAGGCTCGACTGAAGTAGGCAACCACGATTTACAGCAGAATCATTACCTGCCCACACATTACCGAGTGCGAGCATGTTACCCCCCCCACTCACATCATCTTGTGTGAAATTGGCTTGAGTTTCGTACTGTACAAGCATCACCAACAAAGACCCTGCTGAATAGGTTACTGTGTTATTGGTATTATCTATCGTAGGTGTTTGTAAGTTCCAAGATGCACCGTTATCATTACTTTGCAATGTTTCATGGTGTGAAATTAACTTACGGTTTAGTACGTTCGGATTAGTGTCTGGTGTTGGTTTAGGTATCCACTGTCCCTCAACACCGTTAGGGAACGTAGCAGCTATCCTAGCAGGGTCACCTATAATATCTGTCCATGTAGGGTTTGCTTGTTTGTGGGTTTGTTTGAACGCACATACAACATGCTGACCTTGCACCATATCTATACCATTTTGGTCTAAAAATTGAGCCTGATTACCATCAATGATTGAAGTTATTTTTCTTGTTTCCCATATAGAAGTAGTTTGGTCAAGCATAGTAATGTAATCACCTACTGCTAGAACCCGCCCCTTATAGGATGCTGCATCAATGTTAATATAATTATTATTATTCGAAGAGCTATAATTGTGCGTACCTATAACAGTAAAAGGCACACTCTCAGCCCCACGAATTTCACCAGCAATAGCTTTACGCTTGTGCTGCTCTCTAAGTTCGCTTAAAGGAACTCTACGAGAACTCATACGTAAATCTTGTACATCACTAGCGTAGATAGCATCGTAGAACTTACCGTCTGGTCTACCCTGTTGACCATTTGAGATACTACCTCCCTCGCGCCTATCAGAACCTCCTGCACCAAATGTAAAGGCGGTAGCAGTGCTGTTAATAGGGAAGTTTCCTAACACCTGAGAATGATTCCAGTCTAGATACCCTGCTACACCATCAATGATTGTAGAGGCAGACCCATTAGGGTTAAAACTAGGATGATAAGCACCTTGATTACGTCTTTGCACAAGGGCGATTGGGATAGCGAAACATAAGCCGTTGTGGGCATCACTTGCGCCATTTGTAGGTTGCCATGTGCCAAGGTCACCTGAATCGTATTCAGATCTAGCTGTACCTCCAAACAATCGATTATTCGGGTTTCCTGCATCAGAATACCAATCTGTTTTGGAGATATTACTCGCTCTTTGGACTACCGCTTTAACCGCATTACTAGAATAACCCAACCAAGAAGGTATACCACTACCTACATGTAAATTTCTTGGCTCTACAGCATGCCAATCATCACCCAACCCCTCAATAACACGAATACGGTACTTAACTTGTATTAAATCACCATCATCACTGTAGATATTATTTTCGTGGTCTTTAACTGCTAACTCACGTTCAAGGGTATTCATTGCATCCCACGATGCAGAGTAACCATGAGTCACAGTGTCCCACTCACCAAACGCTGAATAACATTGAGCATAGTCTTGATTTAGTGCTATACCTTTCCAAGCAGAAGGGCCATATTGTGCATTGCCCAACGGGTGAAAACGTCTACTACCTGAACCATCTTTACCAACGATTTTTTCATGGAATGATTCTAAGAATACAAAGTCTTGTCGTGAAGTGATTACTTGTTCTGTTACGGGCATTACCGATACAGACGATACCACAGTATCACCAGACGGTTGACCACGTAAGATAAGTCTACCAAATCCATCATCGTTTGGGTCACCTATAGGTACATTGACTGTAAACACGTACTTTTGAAATTCTGAAGTTCCTGCACCAAATACTGGCGATTTGTACCACTGTTGAGAAGTACTACCTGTCCACGACAATTCAAAACCACAACTGCCATGAGAGACAACTTCAACTCTATACACATTACCAGCTATAAATGGCGTTTCAGGTAATCCAGTATGTGACGTAGCATAAGCGTTATTCGCCATAGATATTGTGGCATCTGGATTAAGGGTTACTAAGGCAGTATTCCAAAAATCCAAACCATTACGGAAGTCACCATTAAGGATTTGTCCTTCAAAAGCCTCCGCAGCACTAGCATGTTGAGTAACTACACCTGTAGCAGAATCATAGGTTTTAGTGCCATCTGGCGCAGGAGGGAACGAGATAATAACGTTGTTATAAGTACTCTCTGAGGTGTTGCCCACTCGATCCACTACATGTTGAACACCATTAGCAATCACTCGTGGGGAATCAGTCCTAGAACTCCCTGCTTTACCTGTATGACCTCTACCCATTCGTAAAGTGTTGGCTTGTGAATATGCAGCCCACATACCGTCATTTACGGAAGCGATAGCATTGTATTGTTGAGACTTACCCCATTCAACAAAACCACTACCAGCACTATCACGAATACGTTTTTCACGTAGCGCATCAATTACAGCTTTAGGTATAACACTACCAATAGGTTCAAGAGCATCTGCTATAGCCTGTGCCCTATCAGCTTCAGTTAGAGAGGAAGCAGCAGACGTCGAGGCATTATTCTCAGATACAAGAGCAGCAGCTGCACTGGCGGTAGACTCAGTTGCTTTAGTTGTTGCAGTACTCGCAGCATTTGTTGCAATACCTGCTTGGGTGGTAGAAGTTGCAGCACTCGCACTCGCACTAGTTGAGCTGTTGCCGGCATTAGTTTCAGACGTACTAGCATTTGAAGCACTTGTTGAAGCCTCTGATGCTTTAGTAGTAGCTGTTGATGCTGCTTCAGTTGCTGTAAACTCCGGGTCTTCCCAAACAGCACCATTGAAGAACCTGGTATGGTTCTCTGTACTGTTAAAGTACATAGCACCAACAATAAGTGCATTGCCATCATTATCCAGTGTAGGGTCTGATGTTTTGGTTCCTAGATACCTATCATCAAATGTGTCATACAAAGATTCTATGGTAGCCCTGTCACTAGCAGTAGCAGCTGCATCACTATTTGTGGATACCAGATCGCTTGCAGTAGAAGAAGCATCAGCAGCCGTAGAGATAACGTCAGCAGCTGTTTGTGCCTTATCTAAACCAGTTTGCACTAGATCAGCAGCAGTACCTGAAGCATCGTTAGACGTACTCATAGCATCAGCAGCAGTTGATATTACATCTGCATTTGTAGAAACCTTATCTGCAGCAGTAGCGATACTGTCTGATGATGTCTGAGCTGCATTAGTTGCAGAAGTAGAAGCAGAAGCTGCAGATGCCGAGGCAGAAGTAGAAGCATCATTTTTAGATGTCAAAGCTTCTGCAGCAGATATTAAGGCAGCAGCAGCAGCAGCGGAAGCAGTATCTGCATCAGCAGTTATTGCAGCGGTATCAATAGGGAACCATAAATCTTGAGCTGCAGCATAGTATGTAATACCTTCAGAACCATCAGTACTATCGAAGTAGTAGTCTCCATTTTCAATATCGCTACCGTCTATTCTTGTCAAAGGTATTTCTGTAAATGCTCCAAGATACTTAAGACTAGCCTCAAGACCTTCAGACACAGAGACTACAGCTAATATATTATCAGCCACTGTTTTTACATTATCATACTTACTACCAATATCTCTATGGATGCCTATTGAAGCATCCTGAAGTGTTGATATACGTCTAGTCATTAGGCAAATCCTCTATCTGTTATACGACCGGGCATGTTCATAGTGTCGGCAGGAGTTGCCACACCAAGTTCTATTGCTTTATCACAATTACGTTCAAACCGTTTCCAATGTGCGTTATTTTCTGACTGGGAGTCACTCTTAACTCCAAGGTGTCCACGAAACCCGATAAAGCTTAGTAAGGCATCTACTAGTGTATCAGGAATGGCCAGTTCAGTTATGCCATCAGCTGCCTGTACTGAGGTTATTCTTTCAGGTTTGGCAATATAAATTAGAGACAAATAAGAACCTGTTTCAGGAGCAGGAACCTGTAGTTGGTTCCAGCTGGTAAAGAATACGCTTAGTGGATCACTGTCATCGTTTATAGGAACTACCACACTTTGATCAGAAGAACCCTCTTCTGCCTCTCCATATACAGTAACTGCATACATAAAGTCACTAGGCATAGTGTAAAATAGCTCATTAGTATATAAAGCTATAAGGTGCTCTTCAACTTTTATAGGAAATCTTTTATAAAGCTCAATCATTCCTAAGTTCATAAACGATACAATAGCATCTATATCATTTTTTGAAGAAACTCCAGATAACTCGCTATACTTAGCTAAAGTTATTACGTCTTGTATTATCATCAATAAGTCCTGCTGCTACAGTAAAATGTTACCGTAACAGCTGTTAGTTAATAGTTTTATAATCATACACTAAAAAACATTACTATTCGACTCATCATCGAACTCAGACTCATCATCAATTATAGACTGCCACACAAGACCGTCATTATCTACAACAGTAGTTTTTAACTCCTCTGTGTAAGCAGGGGCAAATGTTTCCATTTCAGACAATTGGTTGAACAGATCAAGAGCATCATCATGCTTCAAGGCTTTAACACCACCGGCCAGTGTAAGCCTGCTCAACTCATGTAAGAGTTCATCTACTAGTATTTTAAACCTAGGGTAGCGTTCCAGTAGTTCTGGTTTAGGTAACCATATCTTACCCTGCTTAAACTTAGGTTGAACACCTGTAGTAAATCTGTGAACCTTATCTGTTAATGGTCTTATACCAGGGTCTTTACTTCCAGGTTTCTTGGCAAACGTAAAATACTTGTTACGTGACACCATCCTTTCTTCCATGATGGAGAAATACCCACCTTGTTGGCCAGAACTCTCAATACCAACACTTATAGGGTCCCATTTTTTAGCATACCTAAACAAGTCCTCAATATTTTCATCCATGGTTTGACGAACACACTGGCCGTCAACAAGGAACCAATCGTTACTGCTGGAAATAGCAATAACCCCAATAGTTGAGAAATCGGCAGACTTCTTAGTACTGGTGGCAAAATCGGTAGCTATATAGTAATTATACTGATGTTTCTGCTTAATAAACGTGGAGGGGTCAAACCACCTTATATCACTTTCCTCATCAACAAGTAATGTCGCCAAATCGGTAACCTGTAACAAGTACTCTTGATAAAATAGTTGCGTTGTACCCGCTTCCTTAAACATATTATACATTTTAGAAGCATACTCATAACTAAACCTATCAGGCCATATACTTCTAAACTCTGATTTGGGTACAGGGAACCTATCACATAAAGGGAACCTGACAACCTCAAAGCTTCCACTATTTTTAAGTTTGTGTAGTAAGTCATCCTCACTTATCGGAGTACCGATATAAATAATCTTATGTTTAGGTGCCAAAGCGGGCATAGCAGAAGCAAACCAGTTAGTTTCAATAGTTTTACGTATAGTTTCTGAGGTAGCCGAGTCATTGTGTAAAATATCATCTGCTAGTAGTACGTCTGGACGGTGACCAGATGGTGAACGAGCACCACGCCAGTTTACATTCATACCTTTACCGGCTATAAACAATTCTCTACCGTCAGCGTTAACCAATTCCATCTCTTTATCAGTTACACGCTTAACAGTTAATATTTGGCCAAGGAACTTAGAGTTGGATACTTTACTTGCAACGTTTTTAAAGAACTGTTTAACGTTACCTTCAGCACTAGCACCAAGGAATATAATAAAGTTACATTCACCGAAACCTGGCCATTCGCCCATAGCAGCTGCATAAATTACAGCATACTCAGCAACCGTAGATTTACCAATACCACGACAACACTCTATAAGAGCATTCCACGCGTTTTCATCACCGCTGAATAATAAGTCGGCCATCTTATAGTGAAGCTCAGGAGAGCTAAATTCTTCTATACCTGCAGCTCTTATAAAAGCAATAAACTTAAGAGCTTCTTCACTTGGTATGTACTTTTCTGGAATATCGGCACCACTTAGAGCAGCATCTACACCTTCACTAATTTTAGATTGTTGCATCAGTAAACTCTCCTTCAACAACTTCACCGGTATTGGCTTTCATGTTACCGATAGTTTCTAAACTAACTGCTCCACTAGATAGTAACTCTTTCTGTCTTGAAGCCATCATAGCAAGTTGGTCATTAAGGTCTTTAACAGCACTATCTTCTTTAAGGCCGATATCAAGTTCAATCTTAACGTTCTCAGGACCGGCAGTAGCCGCTAACAATTCTTTAGAGGCGTTAACAACATCTTTATCTAGTTGGCCATTCTCTATTACATCTACAAGGGCAGCTAAAGCTTTATAGCGTGCACCAGCAAAAATCATATCCAATGGAACTTGGCTAACGGTAAGAATGTCTACTACTAGTTTGGTTCTTCGATATCGGGACGCAGCACTTGTAAGTTCGGCGTATTTCTTACTGTTTGTAGGCAAGCTCATCCTATCTTGTACAAAAGGTCGATGAACAAAAACTTTTTTGTATGCTTCAGTATAGTTAGACTCATTGGTCATCATATAGGCACAGAACCTAACAGCATTAAGGTATTCAGGGACTGACGATCGTGAACCTTTTAAGACACTTTCATAAATTGATGCGGATTGTAATAAGGATTCACCCTGAAATTCTGGGTCGGTAAGTGATTCGTTTATGATATCTACTGCTTCTTGTGTAATAAAATTACTCTTAAGAGGCATAACTTTCTTAACTTCTTCTATGGTAACCAAGGAACTCATGGACATTCTCCGTTGACTGTAGGTTGGTGTACTTATTTCTGGAGTCTATCAAAAATAGGTACTTGTTACAACCAGCTGCCAACGGATGCATAACTACGGGTATTAGAGCAGATTAGCGCTCGCGGCAAAGAATACCCCTGCACTTTTAGTCTCTTCTTCTTCTTTTTTAGCTTTTTCTTTTGCAGGTCTTCTCGGTTTTCTTTTAGCTCTTTACCAGCTTTTTTTCCTTGTCTTTCTCTCTTTCTTAACTGGCACTACATTTTCATCATAAACCTTTACTACGTCTTCAAACGGCACATCAAAGAACTCAGTACTGCCTCCAAACTTCTTCTCAGGTGTGTAACTGTATTCAGAATAGTAATTGTGGAAATCTTTTTCTACTTGGTAGGGATCTTCAGTAGTTTTAAACCTTAGAGGCTTACAACGAGGGAATATTCGGTATTGCATAAATATACCGGTAAGAATTTCAGCTACTCGGTCTTGAATGCGCCTATGCGTAACCCCTATCTTGACCAGTTGTTTGTCTTCAAGCTCTACCAGGATAGCATAAACTATTCCTGGACCGCTTCTGTCACCATCTCCTCTTTTACGCCTCATGGAAGTCTAGCTCCTTTTCACGGATATGCTCACGAGTATAATCATAATCAGGTTCATACAGCTCTTCTAACATATCAACTATATCTGATTCTTGGGCTGTAGGAGGTTTAGCGATTGTATTTTTAGTAGTCATATTGTGGTGTAAGTAAGTTATTAATGAGATCACAGTACACCACAATTGACATGGCATCAACTTTTAGACAGTTTTCCGTCATACAGCTCTTTGTAGTTGGTGTAATCTTCCATGTGCAAACCAGCTAACACTTCTTTACCGCTATCAACAGCTTCTTGCCATAATTTGTGTGCATTATCCATCTTACTTTTATAGTACTCTAACATTTAATCTTCACTTATCATTAATTCTGGGTGGGTGTGCATATTACCAATAACTTTCCTATCAATAAACATTAATGGACTGTTTATAGTAAATTCTTGTGTATTCTTGATAGGTGTAAGACCAATATTTTTTACAGTAAAAGAATACCCATTAAAGCAAACAAGCCAGTTAAGAAGTACCTTGTCTACTTGATTCTGTAAAATATCGCCAACATAAATATCTTTATTGTCACTATCAACAATACCTATATACTGGTAAAACGAGAGGTCTTCATCAAACATATTACTACTGATACGGGAGTTATCTTCCAGCACTAAGTCCTTTAAAGTAACAAAACTAAAATCTCCGGTAACTGTACTGTAAACTTTAAATTTTGGTTGTAGCATTACGTATTCCTTATTAACTATTTTGATTAACCGCTGCATAACTACGGGCCTACTGAAACTTAGCCTTGTTAACATTGGCTTTGCCTATATGGGTCACTGTAAGAATGTTCCTACTCTTCTCAGTATAAATATACCCAAGCTTTTCCAGAAGTAGTCTCACCCTTTTAACTTTTGATGGTAGCCAGCCTAAAGCCCTACCAGATTTTACATCCGTATACTCATACTCTGGAGTATTGCCTTTAGATACATAGAAGTCATAAAGTATAAACCCGGTATCACCGGCCTCTTTCAAAACCTCAAGTTTCTGACTAGACGTTAAGTAAGCCATAATAGTCTTTCTCCTGCTTGCTTTTATGTTTGTTGTAATGAAGTGCATGTTCAGTGTCCTTAAATTTTACAGCACATATATGCACTGCAACTGAGACAATATACCACATATATGTGCCACAGGCTATATGTAGCAGCACACATCTGTACCGTACAAAACTGAGCTGTAGCCCTTACTGTATGCGGATTGTAGTAATTTTGCTGACTACACACATACCTATGAGTCTCTTAAGGTTCTATTACAGTAGGAGTAGTCTGAGCCTCGTATGTAGGAAATTTTTCAAATTTTTCAGGAAGTCCCAACTAAAATAACCGTAGATGTGGTGGAGTTATTGAGAATGGTTATCATCGGACTCATGTGGGAGGTAGATATATTTATTATTGGGCGAAACTCACGCAGAGAATAATAATATTTATTATGGGAGTAGTTACCCACTCTCAGTTCTAAAACGAAGTGACTACCCCCCGATACTAAAGACTAGTGATTAAAAATTAGTGACCAGTAACTAGTGACCACTATTGTCGGTCTAACTTAGGGGAGCGCTTGTATAATGGTAGGAGGTGGTGAGTGATATTAACCAAACAACAATCAAGGAGCCTATCATGGCCGAAGTAATCTTAGTAGTAGCAGTAAACAAAGCAGGTGTTAAATCAGAGCCTATGAAAATGTATAAGACTGCAGACCTTAAACTGCCTAAACAGTTTGTGTTAAAGGTGTTGCCTGCTGGTACAAAAGAAGATGGTTTTGAGCAGACTAAGCTTAGCAACTTTAAGCTTAAATTAGTTGGTACTCACGGTGCTGATTATCTTGATGAAAAGCTTACTGGTTTCCGTCGTAAGCAAGATGATGATGTGTTTGTAGTGTGTGAGCAGTACAGTGAACATGTAGCATCACTTAAAGATTTAAAGGATTCTGAAGAATTCTAGTAAATGATGGTCAGCTTAATAGGTAGTGCAAGTACCTATTGTGATGATCATCAATGTAAACAACTTAATTAATTAACTCAATAAGAGAGGGTAAACCCATGGCTAAAGCAGCAGAAGCAAAAGAAATTTCTCCATCAGAACAAGCAATGTTAGATATGATGAGAGGTGGTGATAAAAAGAAATCAGGCTTAGGTGGTATGTGGAGTAATGTAACAGAATCAGTTGGTGAAACTTTTGGTGGTGTTACAGTTTTAGCAAGAGCAGGTAGAATATTGGCAGAACAAGCCGAGTCACATGCACTAATTGGCAAAGCAGAATCAAATAAAGAGTTGTTAGAGACTTATGGTTTTGGTGAGCTAACTGGTTTGGAAGCAGTGGCAATGGCTGCACAGCTTAAGAAAATGTTACGTAACGCTTAATAAATACTGTCCGAAATGACGTTAAACTATTTGGAGAATACAATGCTTAAATTAAAATTATCACTACTATCAGCCATATCTACCTTACTAAAGGCTATCAGTATACGTATTGAAGGACATTCTGTAAAAGTAGAGAAAGCAGCTGCTGACTTAATGATTAAAAAATCTGCTGAACTATTAGAAAAGCTACATAAAGCTGAAGTTAAGCTGTAAAGGAGAATACTATGAATATTGAAGATTATATCGAAAAACCTCAAACAATGGTTAAGTATGATGATAAAAATGCTAACCACAGAGAGTACATGCACCAAGCACTTGAAGCATATAACTATGATGCTGCTGAGTGTGTTGAATGGTTTGCAAGTATGGGAATTATCGTAAACCCTTCACAGTGCTAATTTAACAGTAATACAATTAATCAAGAGTGGCTTCGGCTGCTCTTTTTTTTTCTTCCCTCTAGCAAGTTCAAAAAATAATGACAATCACACTTAAGACATAACACCTGACATGACACCTAAGACATTACACACCGCTTGGGATAGTCTTTATTCTACTTTCTAAGGGAGCGCTTTTTGTTCTTTCGGAGGTTGCTGATGATATTTTAATAAGCAAGAGGATAGAGTATGGAATTGTTATGGGTAATTATCGGTATTGGACTAGTGTGGAAATTTTCAAGTGTTATGACTGCAGTAGCAATGGCAGGCAGAGTAAAAGCTGAGGTAATGTGTGAAGAAGTCATTATCGAAGCATCAGTGGAACGTACTGAAATGGTGACTGAGTTTATAGAGTCTACTAAAGATAAAGAAATCTATAGTCATGACCAAGTACTGAAAATGATGAAGATGAAAAAGTAAATTTATGTGTGGGTGGTACTAAAATAGATGTGTGAGATACACTAAATAGTGGTCAGGATGCATCACTTTTAGTTTATTACTTAATTAATACTACTATTTTCTTAGCATCACCCTCAAATTAGGCATTTCGTAAATACATACACAAACGTACACTTAAGGATTAACCATGATAAACGTCAAATGGGTAAAAGTAGAAAGCACTCCAAAAGTAAAAGTAGTAACCAAAAAGTTTGGTCGTAACAAAGTCGAAAACTTAAATAAGGCAAAAATCTTATGAACACTCGTAAAATGACACCACTCGAATACTTAGAAATAATGGCATTCGAACTAGACTAAAAAGTAGTTGTTATTAATTAACCTGTGCAAGAGGTTACTATAATAGCCTAACTAGCTTATGTGAGTACTTAGCAGGACGCTATCGATGCTCACAACCCTATCATATCAAATTATAATTAAAACTCATTAGAGAGGCTTACAATGGATCAATTAACACTAATACAAAGAATAGCTAAACTAGATCAAATGCAAAATGCTGTACTAGACGAGTTCTACACAGATAATCCTGAAAATGATGTCCTATCAGAAGAACGTAAAGAAAAACTTAATAAGCTGGAAGCTGAAATATCTAAGTTTTCAAATACTCCACTAACATTCTGTAATTAAGGTAAACAAACATGTCTATATCAGTATTAACAGTTAACGGTAAAGTAGTATCAATATCAGAAATGGTAGCAATACTACAAAAAGAAGAACAAATGAAAGCTGAGCCTAAACAGTCTGCAAAGGTTACAGAAATCTTTAAGCAGTTAGGTTTAACAATGGAAGCTCTAAATAAAGAGTTAACCAAATGCAATCCAAGTGATGAAAGACTTGAGTATTACTACAATAAAATAAACATACTTGAAAGTCACCTATAACAGTAACAGCTTAGTCTAGCGGCTAGGCTGCTTACAAACGTTTTAAGAAAGAATCCTAAAGGGTAGAAACCTATGTCGAAAATATTGAAGGTAAAAGCAGACTTCGTTACTAGTGTTGAAGTAAATAAAGTAAAAGTTTTAGCAGTATTTAACGTTGAAAGTCATAACGCCAATGAACTAGAAAAAGGCGAGGTACTTCACAAAGTAGAGATAGAGGATGAAACAGATAACTGGGTATATAATAATGCATGTGTGTTTATAGGTGTTGAACAAAGTGATAGATCTCCTAAGCATATGAAGATAGAGCTTATAACTTAAATAGGTAGGATAGAACTATGCAAGATACGTGGATAGCAGTAATAATTGGTTGGATTGCAACAGGAATCTATATTTATAACGTATTTAAATCTTACGACAAAGAAGATAAAGACAAGAAATAAGCTATGTTTAAAATATCAAGTGATACAGTAATAGCTACTGGAGTACTCGCAGTAATAGGTGTATCAGTAGCCATATTTGGTAAAGCCGGTTTAATGGTATTATTGGTACCTTTTATGGTGATGTCTTATGCCAATGCTGAACCAAATAGAATTCAACAAAAAATTAATAACAGACACTCCTCAAAGGATAGAAAATGAGCAACATTTTAGATAAGTTCTTAGAAGAAAATGACCGTGAAGAAGGTCGTAGTCCTAAAAGTAAACAGAACAATGAACATAAACGTAAGATCAACAAAAACAGTAGGACTAGACCTAAAAGATCTGGCAAACCAGCTGTTTGGGATACTTAAGTAAATTGCTAATGACTATTCATATGAGTAGGCATTGTCGATGTAACTTGGAGATAGTTTATGGCTAAGAAAAGAGTACGAATTGAGTATATAGATGGGGATTTCTGTTGTGGTTCTTACGCAGTTGTTCATTACTATTGGGGATGGTTTCCGATAAAAGTTAGAGAGGGTAATGATAGAGCTGATTGTTACAGAATAATGACTGCCTACAACAGATTACTTAGAATAAGAGCTATACGCAAACTGAAAATAACCAGAAGGTCTGGAGATAAGTACCATGGGTATGAGAGAAAAATTTAACCTGCCAAAATCAAAAAAGGAAGCTGAAAAGCGTAATACTATGTGGTACTACACAGGTAAGGTCTGTAAGAATGGTCACACATCAGTGCGCTATGTGGTAGGCGGTAAATGTAAAGCTTGTACCAAAGAACAGAAGGTAAGAGCTGAGTTTGGTAATGTTGTTAAGGATACTCGCCAACGTATTGAAAGCCTTAAAGAAAAACCTGACTTTGAAGAAAGCTGGTAGTGATTAATCTACTGGGATATTCAGTTGGCCTTGAGGTTGTAGTACTTATTGGGGTAGCAACACTTAGAGTTGTGTACCTGATAGGTCTTTTAATTTATGTAAAATGTAAAACCAGTATAGCTTAGGTGTTCTAAGTTATTAATTCAACTTTAAATAAGAGAAAAAATTATGAAATTATGTTTAGTAGCAGCAGTAGCGTTAGTTGGTTGTTCTTCAGAAGATGATAACGAAGATGATAAGTAAATAAATCATTGTAATACCGGCTGTTAAGTACTAACTGAAGCAGCCTTTTAAACTACTGAAGAGGAAAAATCGTGGATAAAGCACAACTTGTAAAGAACTACAAAAAAGCATATTCAAGTGTACATGGTACTAAATGTAAAGATTTAGAGCTTCAAGACTGGTCAAACGAAGAGCTAGAAAAAGGTATTAAAACACTAGGCTTTATAGCTGGTAAGAAGTAGTTATGAAAAAACATAAAATAATAGTAAAAATAGGTAAGCCTGCTAAAAATAAAGCAGCAACACATACATTTAAGAAGTTGTATGGCCAAAAAGAGCCTATAAAGCCTAAGTGTAGGGTATGTAACAATGGTGTACTTGAACGCCGTCAATGGAACATGCTTAATTGTACAAAATGTCATCACTCAGAGCTTCAATAAGGGGAAGTAATGTTAGATATTCACGGAAACGAAGTAACTAAAGGTGCAGTTATTTACATAATGGATGCCGCAATAGCCGGTTCCAAAAGTAAACGTTTACTGTATGGAGAGGTTACTGAAGTAAGTAATGGTAAGTGTAAAGTACTTGTTTATGAAAACCAAAGAACATACAGTAAAACATCTGCAACTGTACTACTACCTAAAGAGTAGCTTTAAGTACATCTCAACACCCCAAAACAGTAAAATCTCACGTACACCAGAGTACACCTAAAACACAATCTCGAACACACAACTTAATTTAAACTAAAAGGTAAAATTATGACTACTACTACAAAGAAAACAGCAAAGAAATCAACAACTAAAGCAAACACAGTTAAAATGTCAGCAGCAACTAAAGCACTAATGGCTAAAGTTGAAAAAGCTCAGAAAGATAACGCAGCAAAGTTAGCTGAAAAGGTTATGGTGGCCAGTCTTAATGCAACATTGGCACTTGAAAGCAGTGAAGTGTTATTTGAATCAAAAGTTAAGTTGGCAGTAAGCAGTCAGAACACTGACAAGCTTCAAAGCTTAATAGACATATGTTCAGGTATTATCGATGAAACTCCTGTACAGAACTCAAAAACTCGTACTCTTCGTGAGTGGGCAGGCAGTAAACGTTTCGCATTCGGTAACCAAATCAACCTTATGTACCAACTAGCTACAGGTATTATGTACAGCGCTAATGAGCACAAGCAATTGTTGTTAGCGCACACACAGTTGGACATGGAGCTGATAGAACAGCTTGTAGAAGCGTTTGGTTCACCTGCATACTACTCACGTAACCATAATGCTTTAGTTGATGCTAAGCCCTACAACATTGAAGCAGTTGATTCAGCAGTAGCTGTGATGCAGTCTTCATTAGGTGTAGTGGTTGACGTTACTAAACTGACAACAGCTAACTTCTCATTAGAGTTCGGTAAAGGTGAAATAAAAGCTCTTGAAGATCAGGCTAAAGCCAGTAAAGCTATTGCCGAAATGGATACAGAGCTGTAATAACAAGCGGTAATTGGATGGTGGTCAGTACTCAATGTACTGGCCTTTCACTTTTAAAGGTTGGAGAAAATTGTGGATTTTTACACAAAAATGTTCTTAATAAATATTATCTGTTTTCTAACGTTACTGGTAACAGTAAGTATTATTTGGACAGAAGAAGAGATACGTAAGATTGAGTGGTTGGCAGTATTAATTGGGTTATGGTTTTTGGTGATGGTGGCTTCAATACCTTCATATTTAATATACATAGTAGTTAATTGGTAGCAAGGAAAACTTATGAAGTTGATGACCAAAAAAGAACGCGATGAAAAGTGTACTTGTGATTATGAAGATGAAAACTTCACTGATTGTGACATTTGCTTGATGTATATAGACCAATACGCAGAGGAGCATGAAGAAAGAAAGAATAAGAGGATGTTCGAGGCTCAAGAATGGTAGTCACCTAAACACTAAGTGACTACATAAAGAAGTTAAGCCTTAGTCCAACCTTTATGTTGTTTAGCTTTACCTCGTGATACGGCAGACATACAGCCTTGAGTTAGGCCGTTGAGCTTACAAAACTTAGACAAGTTACTAAAAGAATGTGAACAGCCTAAAGGGTCTTTAAAAGTATATTGCTTTATATGAGGATCTGCGCGGTTAACTGCCTCTGCAACAAACACACAAAACTCAGGAGAATAAACTTTGTTACCTTTAACCTTAATGTCTTTATCCAAGTCGAAACTCTCTTCGTAGTTAGCTTCAAACCAATCAGCAAATGTTTGGAAGTTGAGCCACTCAGGAGAGACAGTACAACATTTATAAGTAGGGTACTTGATGTGGTAGGTATCACAATAACATCTTGTAAGCATATTAAACCATGCAGTATAAGCTTTAGTACATTTACCAAGTACTTTAGTTTTATGTAACCCTATACCAACATAACCTACACCAACGATGGTAGGAGACATCCTGTCTTTTACGTCACCTTTACGAAGGTCGGATGACTGTACTGAAGATGTGGAACCTGTTTCAGTAAACATAATATTTACTGAAAGTGAGTCTATGTATTCAACTACTTTAAAACTGCCATAATTTTTAGATTTATATAACTGTAAGGGGTTTTCTAAGAATATAGATTTATTAAATAAGTTCATAATTACTCTCTAAGTAATGCTCTAAAGGAAGTTGTGACAACTTAGTAGAGTTCTAAGATTTCAGCCGCTAAACCTAGTCACTAGGAAATAGTAGCAGAATATGCAAAAAATGTACACCAACGCTTAATATAAATAAAGGTATGGATATGACTATGTGCAATGATAAGTATAGAGAAAACTTACTAAGTGGGGAACTCGGTTTTCCCGGAACTAAAATATTTGAGAAATATCCGGATAAAGAGAAGGCAATACGTAGATTTTTTAAGGTTTTATTCCTTAATTATTTAAACGAAAACGCTACCAATGCTTTGAAGTGGTATGAAGAGCTTGGTGCCAAAGTGTATAACGATGTTATTAGAAGACTTAGCCATAATGGTTGGGTAATAAGTAACAGCCTAACAGGGCGTAAATGGGCTGATGCAGAATTGTGTACTGCCAAACTGTTAGAGTTTGTTACAGAAGAAGAGCTTGAAGAAATTAAAGCTGAATACAAGTACGACAAGTATATATTGAACTGTGAAGCATCTACCAAATCTACGGTGGTACGCCAGAACGGTGAGAGTAAGTATACTGGACTAGAACGTAAAGGGTTCATGGCTGCAGGTAATACTCAATTCGGATTTGATACTGAGATGTTAGCTAAGTATGAAGAAACTGTTGTAAAGAACCTTACAAAGTCCATGGAAAAAGTGCGACATATGCACCCTGAAATGAAAACTACGGACAGTAGCTATGACGAAGTGTCTAAAGGTATTTATGAATGGCATATGCGTAATCCTACTGAAGTGTTCACTACTGGAGATAATATAAATGACAGTCGTGGCAGAGCTATATCATCTTGCTTAAGTAAGGTGTTCAACCCTATAAGTAACAAAGATGCGCGTGCATGTTTGGTTATATCTTATTAAGGAAAAAACTATGAAAGGTATACTATTTCGAACAACACATACTGCACACTTATGTCTAACCCACGCTGACCACATAGATTTGCGTGATACAGATGATGTGGATAAAGAGTTGTCAGACCATGTTGATAAGGTGCTGGCACTATTCAAAAGTGATCAAGTAAGTATCGATGAGGGCTTCTGCTGTAATGCGCTTACGGAGATAGGTATAATAGGAAACAAAGCAAGGTGCGTTCAGGAAGCTGCGGAACTTATAATGAAGTTCGTAGAAGAACATGAAGCATTCCAATCAATTGAAATTAATTAATTATATAGGACACTATTATGCGTTCAGAAGTAAATGCAATTATGCTATTCATAGCTGAGTTAACCGGTAGTTTTGAAGCTGGTACAGGTAATCAAGAAGATAAAATTAAGTGTGGTCAACAAGACTACATTACTAACAACTTATTAGAGTTGGACTTAACTACTGAAGACGACCGTAAAGACTTACATGAAAACATATGGCTTGAGCGTTTGTATAAAGAGCTTGATGAATACTTTGCAATTCCTACTGATAAGTTTGCTAGAAATTTAGCGCTAGACTTGGAAGGATATCGTGAAGAAACATACAAATGGTCTGTTCCGTTAGAGTTGGATGCAAGTTGCAGTTTGATGCAATTTATAGGTGTTCTACTAAATGACAAACGTATGATGGAGATGACTAACGTTATAGGCGATACTTTAGAAGATCCTTGGCATTTGGAGGGATTGTCAAGAAAAATGCTTAAGGAGGCTGCTACACCAGCGCTTTACGGAAGCTCCAAGCTGTGTAGCGATCTGTGGAAAAAGGCAGGTATGAAGTTTACAGACAAAGATGTTGCTACATACAGAAAGGAAATGTCAGAAGGTGCATTTGGCCTAGCAAACATGTTCAAGGACTTTCTAATAAACAACTGCAACCCTTCACCTGAAATGCAGATTAAAATTGGTAATGATAATTTCAGTGTTAATTGTAACCGTTTTAGGAACGTAGGAGAGAAGCTAAAAGCTTATAGCATTTGGGATTCAGTAGATAGACAATACAATATTATACTACATACCGATACCAAGAAAGTTCCTGATTTAGAGCAATTTAGAAGATTTTTTCCTACCCTGCTTATTCACAACTTAGATTCGCAGGTAGCTGATATTATTGTGGGTAAAGTAATGGGTAAATATGGTTGGGGTATTAGTCTGCATGATGCTATAATATGTGGGCCTCAAGCAGCAGCAGACGCAAGAAAGTGGTATGGCGAGCAACTGAAACTTATACATGAAAACAGAAAAGAAATACTTTCTGAGTTCTTTAAATCGATAGGTATCAGCGCACTAGCGGCTAACGAGTGGGAGAATATTAAAAGTAAAGTACACCAATTAGAAAGCGAGCTTATCATAAGTATGCCGTTAAAATAGGATAATAACTATGGGAAGACCATCAGTAACACCTGAAGATATGCAGGTAGGAACAGTACACAAAACTAACGGGTTCGGGGATATGTTCATATCTAGTTACGTAACCGGTAAAGAGGTGGTTGTAAGGTTTCCTGGGTACACTCACGAAGTAGTAGCCCAAGCAGGATCTATACGCAGAGGGCAAGTAAAAAACTTTATGTATCCTGCTTTATGGGGGAAAGGGTTCTTAGGGTTAGGAGATTATAGTAATCTTAAACATAAAAAAGCATACTCTGTATGGAGTGGGGTTGTTGAAAGGTGCTACTCAGAAAAGTTTCATACCAAACAACCCACATACAAAAAATGTACAATAGCGGCTGAGTGGTTAAACTTTCAGGTGTTTGCAAAATGGTTTTATGAGGAAAGTAATTACGAAGATGGATTATACTTAGATAAAGACCTTATAGCCCAAGGGAACAAAGTATACTCTAACAGTACTTGTGTATTCGTATCAAGAGAGGTCAATAGTACACTAACAGACCACGGAGCAGCTAGAGGGCCTTGGAAACTTGGTGTTACTTACCATAAATCCAAGAAAAGGTTTGGTGCTAACTACAGCGTGCTAGGTAAGAGAATTCACATAGGTTACTACAAAAATGAGGAGGATGCCCATGAGGACTACAAAAGAGCTAAGTATACATACTTAAAAGAGTTAGCAGAAAAGCAAACAAATGAAAGTATAAAGCAGGGTTTATTGAATTGGGTAATTCCCGAATACTGACGCAATTGTATGTTCTCCTGCAGCAGCTGCTGATGTAAGAGTATGGTATGGTGAAGAATTAGTTAAAGTACATAATAATCGCGAGTCAGTACTTATAGAGTACTTCAAAAGTATTGGCATAAACGGTTTAGCTACTGAATCTTGGGAAAAGGTAAAAGCTATGGTAGTACCCTTCGAAGGCAATCTTGAAGAAGAATTGAGTATGCCTTTAAAATAACTAGGCTTTAAAATAACAAACAAACGGAGACTTTATGTGATAGTTAGCATTTAAAGTCTCTATTAATTAGCAAGCAAACTTAAATAGAAAAAGGAAAGATAAAATGGCTGTTGCAAAAATGGTTAAAAAGCTAAAGGATAAAGGGATAGTTCCAATTAGCGCAAAGTATGAGAGAGGCTGCCCTGTACCAGAGGGTTACGCTAACGGTTATATATTTACATTCAGTGAGGCTCTAGAAGATAGAGTATGGGAAGCAGATAAAAACGTAAGTTTTGAAACAACTATGGAGTTAGATAATTCTAAGGACGTTTTTGAATGGATAGAAAGCCTGCCAGATATTACACCAAAATAGGAGCAAGAACAGTGAATTCAAATGAAGCGTTTATTTTAATAGGTATATTCGGTCTTGGTTTTTTCTTAGGTAATGGAGTTTTAGATAAAAAACCAACGCCTTTAGTTATTGACCATATAGTCATACAAAAACCAATTAATACAGATGATTTTTTAACGGTTGACGATTTAAAAAATATTTATGCTTGCGTAGATACGAAAATAATCAATCAAAATAACAAAGTTAAGTTCCCATGCGTTTCAGTACGTGGTGATTCTTTTTAAGTAGAGGTGAGTATGGGTAATCAAGTACCTGATTGGGCTGTCGATGTTAGATACAGACATAAAAGTTTTGTATTTACGGACGGTAAAAGAAAAACTCAGTTTTTAGACGGCGGTAGATGTGACTCTACAAAAGTTAAAAACTGGGTTGTAGTTCATAAAATCATTAAAAGTAGGCATAGCCGTCTACTCCACACAATTAAACCTAACCCTATGGGCAACAACCAAATTAAAAAACGTGCAGCTGAAGAGCACAACAAAAAGCGTAGAGAAGAGCACGTAGAACGAGTTCGAATTGCTCAAGATAAAATTGATAATCCTGAAAAATACAACCGTAATGGGAGAGGAAGTCGTAAAGGTGTATCAAAAGCTCAAGCAGTCATAACTGCTGCGCTAGCTCTTAGTGCTGATGGTTTTGACTCAAGACACAGAAAGTCTGCCGCAAGTCCTACTTTTGCTGTGCCTTATGGCAAACAAAAACAAACAGAGCCTAAACTAATCAAAAATTGGGAAGAGCTGTCTAAAGTAGTAACCTGTTCGAAGGGCTACTACTTGGATATTGTGCCTGAAGACGGTAATGGTTGGATTCGTGATTCAAAAGGTAATCATGTGGAGTATATGACTACTCATACGTTTTATAGCAAAAATTATAAGTTCAGCACCAAACTACTTCAGGAACATGGGTTTAATGTTGTACTGGAAAACTGGGACAAGTAGTTATGATTCCGTTCAGTAACATCTAAATTTAAAATAAATTAAGGAAAAATTATGAAAAACTTATGTATCTACCATCGGTCTTGTGCTGATGGTTTCGGTGCAGCATTAGCTGTAAAACTTCACTTTGAACAACTTGGTGAAGAGTGTGAATATTTGCCTGCACATTATGGAGAAGAGGCCCCAGATGTAACAGGCAAGTGTGTAGTTATAGTTGACTTCTCTTACCCAAGAAAAACACTTATTACTATGCAAAAACAAGCAAAAGACATTATTGTACTAGACCACCATAAGACTGCAGAAGCTGAACTTAAAGGCTTAGAATTCTGCATATTTGACATGGAACGTTCAGGTGCAATGATGGCTTGGGAACATTTCCATGCTCCTAAGAACATACCTATTCTCATTGATTATGTTCAAGACCGTGATTTATGGCAATGGAAACTACCTCATAGCAAGGAAATTTCGTCAGGTTTACAACTACTACCTATGGAGTTTGCTGCTTGGGAAGAGTACTTTGACACTGCAAAACTACCGGAGCTTATAGCTAAAGGTGAAACTATACTGGCTTACCAGAACCAGCATGTTGAAGCAGTTGTTAAAAGAGAAGCTAGAATAATCACACTAGCTGGGTTTGCTGTTCCTATAGTAAACACAACTACACTGGTTAGTGAGGTATGTGGCAGGTTGGCGGAAGACTACCCGTTTGCTGTAACCTACTTCGATACCGATAAAGATCGTGTGTATTCACTAAGAAGCCGTGGTCGTGGTGGTGAAGATGTATCTAAAATTGCTAAACTATTTGGTGGTGGTGGTCACCCTAAAGCGTCAGGGTTCTCAATACCTCTTAATGATAAACAACTCTAAACAATAAGGATTAATTATGCATACAGATGGCAATAGAAAACCTGTTGTGCCTATGACACATGCACAAATTCGTAAAGCGTTTAAAAAGCTCGATAATGCGAATATTATTAAACAAATAGATGGTAGAGGTTCAAGTATCAGAGCCAAGAAAGGCAACGTATCTTGTGGCTCATCTTTTAACGAACTAATGAAGGAGTTTAAATAATGGCTAATCGTAATAGCTAAGAATCCAGTATTTGTAGTATAATAGTGTTGTACCTAGGCTTAGCGGCTGAAAACCCTCACCTCAGAGAGGGCTTTGCACAAACTTTTTCTGAGTCACTACATGAGGGTAGTAATATGAATAACTCCGCAAAACCTACGGTATTTGGTGTTGGTATTAATGACGTTAAAGGTGCTTGTAGTACTAAATCTTATAGAACTTGGGTAGGTATAATTAGACGATGTTACTGTCCAAAATTTCAAATTAAAAACCCAGCCTACGCTAACTGCAAGGTAGATAAAAATTGGCATACATTCTCTAATTTTAAGAAATGGTATGACGTAAACTATCGTGAAGGTTTTCAGATTGATAAAGATGTTTTTGGTAATAGAGTATACTCAGAATCAGCCTGTGTATTTGTACCTCAATCTGTTAATTTGTTGTTCACTGACGGAGCAGCAGCACGAGGAAAATGGCCTAAAGGAGTAAGTTTTCTTAAGGTGCCATGCAAATACGGTGCTCACATATCCAAAAAAGGCAAAAACACACACATTGGATATTTCGACACACCAGAAGAAGCACGACAAGCTTATTTACCAATCAGAAATGAATACTTAAAAACTACATTACTAGAGCATGTAGGTATGGGGAACATAACTAAAGACTACGCTGATAAGGCTTTTATAAAGTATAAAGAAAAATAAATAGAAATAAAGGTCAACTTAGCTAACGCTAGGTTGGCCTTTATTTTTTTGTAGCAAACGCTAGACAAGTCAAACGGCTTAAGAGCAAATAAAAAACATATATTATTATGGGATGTTAGAAATATTTAAAAATTCTTTTTTAAGGGATTTTTAGATATTTATTTTTTCTTCTTATTTTTAGTTAAGGAAAGATAGAATATATTTTTTGGAGTTTATATGAAAACGATAATCTACGGTGGTGGGACGATATCCCATGTAAGAAGTCATTTAGCTTTATGTGCTCCTGCTTTTGGAACAACAGCCCGTTACTTAAAACAACAACTACCTTTTTCTGATTTACGTCTTACAAGAATGGCTAGTGAGTCAAGCAAACTAATAACTAATGCAGACATTCATAATGATATTGAAAGCATTATTAAAGATTCTTTTGTGAAATTTGTAGTAATGAATGCCGCTTTATGTGATTTTGCAGGAAATGTTGAAGGAGCTAATTCAGGACCGCATGCTAAAAGACTTGAAACTTCTGATGGTAGTGCGTTAATGGAGTTGTACCCAACATCTAAGCTAATACAGCACCTAAAAGCTAAACGACCTGACATCTTCATTGTTGGGTTTAAAACAACTACTGAAGCTTCCTTAGAAACTATGGTTGAAAAGTCCCGTAAAATGGACGTAGATTTGGTAATGGCTAATGATACAGTCACCAGAAAAAACATCCTTTACCACAACCTATTTCAGTCAACCATCGAAGGGGAAAGAAAGAATTTACTGGATGCAATAGCCGGGATAGTAAGGGCTAGACAGGGTGATATTTTATACGAAGACGATAAAAAAGTAATAATTCAGCTTCCCTGTTTTAAAAAATTGTCTTTAATAGAAGCAGAAAAGTTAGCAGTAACACAATATGAAAAAGAAACAGGGAGAATACTTGTCCCTTCCTCTAAACAGTGGTCATCTAAACAAGACGGGGCAATAATATTAACAAGATAGGTTAGAAAGTCCCCCATTTACGAATCACTAGGGCGGGAGTATGCAGCGTAATATTAAAATACCGGAAATAATTATGACAGTATCTGATAACGAACATGAAATAATTCGTAACCCAAAAGTATATGTAGTCGGTTATACAGAAGAACAGTTGGTAGAAATTAAAAAAGTACTAAAAGAAAAACGTATCGATTTAGTCACTTGCCAACAAGATGCAGATGCTTCAGTCACTCCTGACTGGATTATTGGACCTAAACCAGAAATGGTAGCTCCTGATATGGATTTTGCTTCTATTGAAAAAAGAGTTGTATTAGTGAATGAAGCACACCTTTTCTGTGGTCATCCACTAGCTAATATTGGTTCTGCAATTCCAGAGGTCCAAGACTGTAAAGACACTAGTTTTGATTAGGGTAAACAGCACTGGCGCGGCGGTAAGCGTGGGCGTAAAGGTAAAATTAAATACGAAAGAAGGTAGTTATGAATAAGGCATTCAGAACAAGGCAACCAAAGAACTTTAGTTTACCTGGAAGAGTTTACGGTGTACTAAAAAGAAGAAAAGGTGGTGTAATACTTAGTGTTGTTCGAGTGGATTTATTTGAATGCAATGACTGCGAAGACAACCCTACACACTGCTACTGTTTAGCAGCATAAAATAATTAGGAAAAAAGAAATGAACAAAACAATTAAAACAAAAGTATCTACTGTTACCTGTATTCAGGCAAGTCGTTGTATTGATACCGGTAAAAAAATTTTTACACTTGAATGTGAGTATCCTCGTGCTGTTCATGCACAACTACTAACTCATGGTGTCTTTAGTAAAAATTCAAGCTCTACTCGTGCAGTTCCACTTGAATCCGCTATTAAACAAATTTTGGAAAACCCTGCCAAAGTTATTTGGACAACTAACCAATCTGGTATGCAAGGTGAAGTTGTTACTGATCTTCAACAGTTGGAAGGTGCAAACCGTTTAATGGCTATTGCCAAAAACAACATGATTCAAATAGCTCGTAGCCTTTCAAAACATACACAAACAGAACGCTGGTCGACTACTAGAACCATTCCAAAATATTAAAATTGTGCTTACAGCTACTGAATGGGAAAACTGGGACTGGTTGCGTATACACGAAGATGCACAAGGTGAAATTGCCGATTTAGCCACTGCTATGAAAGAAGCTCGTGATACTGCTGAAATTATGGACCTACAGCCAGGTGAGTGGCACGTTCCTTATGTTGAACGTATTTACAATGAATCAGCAGACACTCTTGAATACGGATTAAACGATCCTGAAGAAGGTTTTATATCACTTACTGTTGAAGAAGCTAAAGCTGTCTCTATGTCTGTTTGTGCTCAAGTATCTTACCGTAAAGCTGATACTTCTCTTGAAAAAGCAAACAAAATGAAAGGCATGTTAGTTAATGGCCATAAAGTCCATGCTTCTCCGTTTGAACACCAAGCTACTCCTATTCCTGCCTTTGAATGGAATGCTACAAGTGAATGGCCTGAAGGTGTAACGCACATGCGTAAAGACTACTCCTTTGGCTCAGGTAACTTTGTAAATTGGATTCAACATCGTCAACTCATTAAAAACCATGATGGTGCCAACTTAACTTAATCTTATAAATAGGTGGTTCATTCATATGTAGGACCACCTTTAACTAGTGTGGAGGACATATGGATGAAAATACAATAGGTGTAGGGGATACTGTAAGAGTAATTAACAACGGTAATATGTATACAACCTCTGAAAAATGGGCTGTAAGTATTAATTTGGAAAACTATACTTCATATAAAAATGTTGATAACGGTACAGTAGCAGTAGTTACCTGGACAGGTAAAGTACCCGGTCAAAAAGTAAATGCGGTTTCATTAAGTTATGAAGGAAAAGACTACCTAATAGGTGTGAAGGGTATTGAACTAGTAAAAAAAGTTGTTGAAGAGCTTCCTGTTATTGATGAAGGCGATGACTTAATCGGTAAGCATATACTATCTTCTAAAAAACTCACTTTTAAAATTGGGGGTTATAACTCTATTAGAGATACTTTGTTTATGCAGTGTGTAGACAAAAGTGGTATATCTGCAAAAAATGTCACACCAAAAAAAGTTAGAGAAAACCTAAGAGATAAAGTCTGGAAATTTGTTGACAACGCTGACGATATGATAGGAAAGGTTTTTGTAACCGCCAGCAGTAATAGAATTAAACGTACTATTGAATCAGTAGATGGTGGTGTTTATAAGATGGTTCCTTTGGAAGAGGTGAACAACACCATATACCGTAAAAAAGATCAGATAATGAACACTGAAAGGTTTATAGAAGTGGTAGAAACTCCAAGTACTCAGGAATTCAAAATTGGAGACAAAGTTGAAATTACTGATAAGGGTAAGCAATTTCCTGGTTTGTCTAATTGGGCAAAAGACCAAGGAATAGAAAATTTTGTTTTTAACCGTGTTGCAGAAAATGGTACGACAGGTGTAATAACTCATATGGCACAGCAGTACGGTAGCAGTAGCTCAATGGTATGTGGTGTTTTGATAAAAGACAACACCATTGTAATAAAACCTGAAGGTTTAAGTATCGACAAAAGTACGGCAAAAGTAGAAGTAGGTGTAGATAGTCTACTTCAACAATGGGCAAAAGCTTTTGACTCCGTTAGCCAACTTAAAAGAGAATTTTTTGAATTATGGGAAGGTAGAAGTGTAATACTTTCTTCAGGGATTTATGAGGTAGTAAAAAAATCTGAAAACATAACTAGGTGTGCAAGGTTGTACAGGAAAATAAAACGAACTAGTGATACACCTCTAGCCAGTATGAATGCCCAATTAATACTTCACTATGAAAAAACACTTCTAGAAAATGGTCTAAATATGACTATAGGTCATGGTAAGACTGAACCTTTAGTGAGTGTTGTCTCAAATTACAGAAAAAAACTGGAGAAAGTTATGTCTAGTCCTGAACCAGAAAACTACAAAGGTAGAAGTGTATCTACTGGAAAATACTTTGCAACTGTAATTAAACAGGAGTCTGAAACTATTCACGTAGAGTGGGATAATGGCGTAGGCTGTAAAGTGTGGAAGATTAAAGAGTTTGAAGGTAGATTTTCTTCCGGTGAGTGGAGTTGGGTGGATATACCTGTGAAAGAAAACAAATTTGTTAGACAACCTTGGGTAAACAGTAAAGAAGTTAGGGACCACATTACATCTCTAGGGTATAGCCCCTCTTACTGCAGTAAAATGGAAAACTATATTTGGACTTATGAAAATGGTAAGTTTATTACAACCAATACTGTACCTAATGAAAAACACACCGTTAAAGTTTTGGTTAACGGAGTAGAAAGTGCCAGAGAAACACTTGATGCCAATATTCCTAATACGTCACCACCTCATACTGAACAAACAACTACATCAAAACTTACCAGAGAACAGTTACTGGGTATTATTGTAAAAGATGTTAAAGGTTATGTTCGCAAGTTCCAGCCAGGGTACAACGAAAAAGTACTTAGAGCTGTTGAGTTATCGAACCCTACAAATGTACTTGTACTTAGTATGGGTATCATAAACCATCTCATTGCTGAAGGAGATTGGGTAATACTAGAAGGCTCCAAACCTGTAGAAAGTGATCAAGAATTACCCACTAAGGTACATGACGGTTTAATGTTTGAAACTCAAGTGCGTACTACTTACATAATCAGAATCTTAGACGATACTTTTTGCACCGTAAATGATATTGCAGGCGGTAAAACAGGTACCTGGAAAATTGAAAATGCTCAAGAAATGTTTGATAAAGGAAGTTGGAAGGAAGTAAAAGCAACTATAACGGGAGATGTACTCCTTAACGGTGTTACGACAGTTGAGTTCAAAACAAACCATTTTAAACAGATAACCAGAATAAGTGAAAACGAACAGTGGCAACATTATGAAGCCACAAGAAATGACTACACAACAAAACCAGAAGAGGAAAGTAAAATGCAAAACGAAATTAATTTATCAGTTCTAGTAAGTAAAACAGCAGCATTCACAACAGTACCGGCTTTTAATGTAATTTATGGCCAAAAAGTTAGTAATATGAGCGAAGCTGATTTATTTGGCGCTTTAAAATCTATTGAAGACGAATCAACAGTTCTTAAAGAACTTGGCACAGGTAAGTCAAGTAAACGCGTTACGAATCAAATTGCCAAGCTTAAAGAAGCTAAGGAGCAGGTTATCTTAGCTATTGATGCTTTACCTGTTGACGGTGAAGATGAGTAAAAGATATTGGTATTATCTTCAAAAAGATAAAAACAAAACTTCAAGTAAGTAAATAATATTAAGCATGTGCAAGATGCTTACACGTATTTATTTTGACAATACAACTATAATAGGAATGTGTAATGGGATTTTTAACAATTAAAGAAGCCGTAAATAACCAGTTTCAGAAAATACTTGCAACCGGTAAAGTGTTTACTGTAGATGTAAGTAAAGATGTGATGAAAGCACACTACCAGAAAAGCTTTCCTGCTGGTACTAATCCAATTTTCCGTGAACGTGCTGAAAATGATTGTAACTGTTGTAACACCTACATTGGCATTGCCGGTAACGCTGTTGCATTCATTGATGGGCGTTTAGAGTCAATTTGGGATATAGATATTAGTGATAATACTTTCCAAACAGTTGCCGATGCAATGAGAGATTTAGTACTTTTAGCTCCTGTAAACGGTATCTTCATGCATTTTGAAAAAAATGTGGGTATTGATAAAAATCTTGATAACTACTCTGATGTAGTTTGGAACCATTACCATTCAACACTGCCTCTAGCTTTTGTTAAACCTATTGCTGATCATGCTTCTTTAAAAGGTGCTGCTCGTACTAACTACGAAGTATTTAATCGTAGTGTTACTGAGATTAGTGATTACGCTATTGAAACAGTACTTGAGCTTATTGACTCAAAATCTTTATATAAAGGTAATGAGTATGAAGCACGAGTTGGTTTATTGAGAAACATAAAAGCTCTTCGTGAAGAATCTGTAAATAAAGAAATGTTTGACTGGGAAAAATCAGTAGATCTTGGTGTTGCTTCAGGATTCCGAAGTGGGCCTATCGGTTCCCTTCTGGTAGATTTAAGTGGTGGTATGGACCTTGAACATGCAGTTAACAAGTACCATGAAATGACTGCCCCTGAAAATTACAAGCACTCTAAAAAACCAACAACCAAAAAAATGACTGAACGTGCAGTAAAACGTGTTGTTGAGCTAGGTCGTGAAGATAGCTTAGAACGTCGTCATGCAGTAACAGATGACATTACTATCAATGATGTGTTATTTGCTGACCGTAGTGTTACAGCTACTTTAGGCGGTGTATTGGGTAAGCTTAAACCAACTGCTGCACATAAAGAAGTTAAAACTGATGATGCATCAGATATTACTATCGAAGAATTCTTATCTACGGTGGTACCTAAAGCGACTTCTATGGAAGTTCTTGTGGAAGGTAAGCATCAGGCTAACTTTATGTCTTTAGTTACTCCATTGAACACTGGTTGCTTGCCAATCACACAATGGAACAATAACTTTAGTTGGTCTTACAACGGTGAACTTGCTGATAGTTCTATGCGTAAAGAAGTTAAAGCAAAAGGTGGTAACACTGATGGTGTATTTGGTTTCTCTATTATGTGGAACACACCTGATCGTCCTTACAACCACGATTTAGACGCACATATTTATAGCCGAGGTGAACACATCTACTACCCAAGTAGAGGTACTGCACATGCCTCATCTGGAATGCTGGACGTAGATATTCAAACTCCAGGCAACAAGGTTGCTGTTGAGAACATTGTGTATACCGATTTAAATAAAATGCCTGATGGTCCTTATAAACTGTCAGTACACAACTTTTCAAGAAGTACAAACACTAATGGTTTTACTTCTGAAGTTTACTTTGCAGGCCGTAGATTCTTCTTTGATCACACAGGTCGTATGGGTGGTGATCAAGAAGTTCATGTTGCTACTTTCGAAAAGAAAGGTGATACCTTTACTATGTCTTATGGTGCACCTACTTCTGAAGCATCTTCTGAAGTTTACGGTATTAAGTCTAAAGAGTTCCACAAAGTTAATATGCTTATGGCATCTCCCAACTTCTGGGATTGTGTTGAAAAACCTACAGGTAACAAACATTGGTTCTTTATCCTTGATAAATGTTCTAATCCAGAACCAGTACGTGGTATCTTCAATGAGCATTTGCTTAAAGAACTACAACCGGACCGTAAAGTAATGGAAGTTTTAGGTAACGACTTAAAGGCACCTTTCTCTGAAGATCAACTAAGTGGTTTAGGTTTTAGTATCAGCCAAACAAATTCTGTAGTCATTAAAGTTCGTGGTGAAATTAACAGACTATTCAACGTTAAATTTAACAGTTAGGAAAAATTATGAATATCCATGCAAAAGGTAATAAATTAAAACTTTTATTTAAAAGCAATAAAGGTACTGCTTCAATGCAGGACTTATACGACATGTCAGTAAGTAGTTTACGTGATATGGCCAACGAGTTAAATCGTGGCTTAAAAAAATCTGATGATCTATTCGCGGTAAAAACCCAAAAAGATAGTGACAACAGACTTCGCCTAGACATTATTTTAGATGTGCTGGAAAACCGTGAAGTAGAAAACACAGCTAAAATTAGTGCCGAAGAAAACAAACAAAAACTTGAAAAAGTTCGTAAACGTATTCAAGCTAAAAAAGAAGAGGCGGAAGATGAGCTTAGTCTTGAAGAGCTAGAAGCTATTGAAAAAGAACTTACTTCTAAGTAGTAACTGTTTCATGGTAAATCCTTAATTGGACGAGTTGGTGAAAGGCCAACAACTAATTCAAATTAAGAGAACCTTTAGGAAGAAACTTATGAACACTCTGACAAAAGCTAATTTAGCTGAAGACGTTGAAGATGCTTTAGGAATAGATAAATACGATGCTGTATATGCTACAGATATTTTAGTTAAAACAGTTAAAAATGCAATATTCACCAAAAAATTGGTGTATATACCAAAACATATGAAGATTGGATCTTCAGTTAAATCAGAACGTCCAGGCAGAAATCCTAAAACAGGTGAAGCTCATACAATTAAAGCAAGACACTCTGTAAGAGGTGGTACAGGTGCTTTTTCTAGTATGGAAGATAAGCTGACAAAGCTTAGCTTTATAGAAGAGCTGACAGATTTAGGCTACTCAGCCAAGTATGCCACAGAACTCGTAAAAACTTTCTACAAGTTCGTAGGTAAAATTAAAGACGGTGAAAATCGTATTGAAATTCGCGGTCTTGGAGTGTTTAGTTCCACATACTATGAAGAAACTCCTAGACGTAACCCAAAAACAGGTGAAACCCTGATAAAGGAAGCGCACTACAAACCTACGTTTAAATGTTCTGACCCTCTGCGTAAAGCAATGGATAAAGAATACCTTTAAAACCAATCATGTAAGGTGATGACTATGTATGCTGTTCTATATAGTCTTGGTTCAAGTTTATCAGCTGCAATAGCTCGCTGCACTAAAGCCGTCTTTGAAATAGAAGATGATGCAGAAGAGGAAGAATTGTGTGACCACGTTCCTAAAACATAGGATATATTGGTCAATGCCGTTAGGTTTTTAACCCCGCAAGTCTTAGGGACATGTATGGGGTTGCCCAAATAAAATTTTGAATCCAGGACTAAATTCGTTGGAAAACCTACGCGGGAAGCAAAACGGAGTTGTAAGGTTGCAATCCCTTGCAAAGAGTAAAAATAAAAAACACACCTAAAGTCAACTACGAGTAGGCTGTATGTTTTTTATCAATCTTGTGAAATGCCGATTTAATCGATGAGAAGCAAGCGTCAAAATAAGATTGTAGACGTTAAATTCTTCCTGTCCCCCATACAGGTACGCCTTATAAATAATAAGGTTCGTGGAAATGGGGAGCTGTTTGTAAGCCCACTCTATTCAGAAAGGGTCTAAGCAACCTGAGTATCGCGGTCTAGTCTAGCTTAGGCTTATGCAAAGCTTTGAATATTACGGTCAGCTAGCCTACACGTTCAATGGCGTAGAGTGGATTTACAAATAGTCAAAGTACCTAGAACCAACCACATCCGTATTTAACCATTTTTTTAAGCGATTATTGTTATTGGTACGCAACCTTGCGTATTGGGTGTGGTTGGTTCTAGTTATTCTAATAAGCAACCAAACAACGGAGAAAACAAATGAGCAATACTGACGATTTTCAAGCACAATTGGCCAAATCTACCGGTAAAACTGTAGAGACAAGTAAGTCTGCTTTTGTATCTAAACGCAAAGCTAAAAAGAAAGAAGCTGCACCTTCAATTGAAAGTAACCCTTTTGTCAAAATTGTAATGGCTACTTCTGATCCACAAGCGCAAAAAGAAGCTATGGTCAAATTAATGACCTACGTAGATGCAGAAACTACTGAAGCTAACAGTAAAGCCTTATCCGAATACAGTGCCCACATGCAGGCTAAACGCCAAGAGTTCTCAGTAGGTTTGATGAGCGCTACTGATACTAAAACTTTTAGTAATCTTCAAAGTGTCCTTATAGACATCAATAACGGTGTTCTTGATTTTGAAGAGCAAATGGCTCCATTTATGGAAATCATTAAAGCTGTTCGCCTTATTCAAGAAGAAGATGCAACTACTGATATCCTGGCTGAAATGCGTGAAGACGGTAAAACTGATGATATCCTGGAAGAAGCTTTAAAAGACTTAGACGGTCAAATCAACGTTATCCGTGCCAATATAACCAGTAAGCGTTCTGACATTAATGAACAAAAAGAGTTAAAAACTTTCTTTTTACGTAACATTAAGCCTGAAGCTCAAACCAAAATTAACACTTTGCGTTCTGAAATTACAGGTTTCGAAGAAGATTTAAAAGCTCTTAAAGCTGAAAAAGTAGCTCTTAGTGAAGCTAACAAAAAATCCGATTCTAAATTTGCACATCTTGCCGAAGCTAAGAAAGTTATGGCCACTATGCTAAATCTTTCTGGTGATGATCATAAAGAACGTCATGAAGAATTGGTAAGTACAGCAATTAACTTTGTTAAGACTACCAAAGAACGTGTTACAGAAACATTAGGCCACTCTGTTAAAATGGGTGGTCAGATTAAAGATCTGTCTGATTTAGCGTTTACAATGCGTGGTAGCTACTCTGTGCTAGCAGAATCTGCTAAAGAAGCTGAAGTCATTAACTCTAAGGCTCACGAGAAGTTGAAAGTTGAGTTAGAAGCTACTGAAAACCCTCTAGAGAAGATGTCTAAAGAAGCTTCTAGTCGTGATATGGCAAAGCATATTACAGAACTTAATGATGCTGCTAGTGAAACTACTGCTGTCATTACAGACCTTACTGTTTCTTCTCAACGTATTGAAAACATGTCTGCTGCTAACATTGCACAAATTAAGAAAACTGAGCAAATCCAAACTTCTGGTATTGCAGGCGTTGCTGATAACTTATCTTCAGTACTTACTTCTATTAGCCAAACAGCTATTGGCCAAGCCTCTAACGCAGCTCGACAATCATTGCGTCGTATGAATGACAACACTATGTCATTGACTAAAGAAGGCATGCTTAAAGCTGCACAAGCTCAAAAAGATGATAACTCTGAGTTAGCTAAAAGCCTTATCCAAATGGTAGATTTAGGTAAAGTAATCGATATTACTAATGATGCTGCAAGAGTAGCATTAGAAGAAAGTCGTGAGCTAGTTGACGAACTT
>Ga0206129_10000761_pt1 | contig 47746 bp, 40 predicted proteins | sample Helgoland_Spring_8_FD_148616 | JGI IMG/M metagenome (GOLD analysis project Ga0206129, IMG submission 148616) | Pelagic subsurface seawater microbial communities from Kabeltonne, Helgoland, North Sea - Helgoland_Spring_Bloom_20160502_2 | ecosystem: Environmental > Aquatic > Marine > Epipelagic ...
TACCCTCCTCATTGGCCAATACCTTTTCTGTCAGGCCCTTAAACAGGGTTTCAAATTCTTCATTTTTACCTTCTTGAACGGTAATTGTTGCCAGTACTCCCAGTGCCATAATGGCCTCCTGTTGTTATTAATTTAATCCGATACTATTGATAATCACGGCTCTGGTATCCATAGGATTAATCACCCCATCGATCTCCAAAAATGCCGCTGCCTCCGCTGCCTTGCCTCCCTCGTACATCTTGGCCACCAGCTTGTTAAACAGATCTTCCCGCGCCTCGCCTTCAAGTTCTTCCAGCTCTTTTTTAAAGCCTAGCTTCACCGCACCCTCAAGACCCATGCCACCGAATTCGCCCATGGGCCAGGCGGCACTATAGACCGGCTTGACAAAGGAGCTGCCGGCCATGGCCATGGCGCCCAGACCATAGGCCTTGCGCACAAAAATACATACCAGGGGTGACTTAAGATTGGCGCCCGCAGTAAATAGTTCGGCCATCTTTCGGGCGGCACCCTCAGCCTCGCTGTCCGGCCCAACCATAAAGCCCGGGGTATCGCAGAGACTAATCACGGGCAGAGAGAAACTGCTGCAAAGATTTAAAAACCGTGCCGTCTTGGCCGCCGACACGGCATCCACAGCACCACCCAGCACCTTATTGTCATTGGCGATCAAGCCACAGGGATGGCCTTCAATGCGCACAAAACCAGTGACAATAGTTTTGCCATATTCAGGCTGTAACTCCAAAAAGCTATCGTCGTCGGCCAGTACATTAATCAGCTTTCTAATATCGTAGGTGTAGCGCCTGTCCTCCGGCATTATGCTCTGCAGCAGCGTTTGATCTGCAACAGTCCAGTCCTTGAGCGGGCCCTGAAAATACCCCAGCACCTGTTGGGCCAGAGCTGTTGCTTCTGTCTCATCTGCGGCCAGAATATCAATCACCCCATTTCTGGTATTAACCTCCGCAGGACCAATCTCCTCTGCCGCAAAAGATCCCAGACCGCCGCCTTCAATCATGGCCGGGCCAGCCATACCGATAAAGGACGACTTGGTAGCGATACAAATATCTGCACCCCCATACAGAGCTGCATTACCGGCAAAACAGTAGCCATTGTTGACCACAATACGGGGAACAACTCCCGCCAGCTGACTCCACACCAGCCAGGTGGTGATATTAAGACCTGCTATCTGGGTACTGACATCCGTATCTCCGGGCCGGCCACCGCCGCCCTCGGTATACATCACCACCGGCAGTGATCGCTCGGTCGCCACCTCTAACATTCGATCTATCTTGGCATGGTGGAAAAACCCCTGGGTACCAGCCAGGCTCATATAATCATTGATAATCACCGCCGCCTGGGACTGGTCAGCCCCAAACAGGTCGGTATTAATTCTTGCCAATCCGGTAATCACACCATCGGCAGCAGTTTTGGATTTAAGCTCCACAGCACTGCGGCGATTGCGCTGAGCTGCCACGGCAAACTGCCCGTACTCAACGAAGCTGCCCCCATCCACCAGATGTTCGAGATTCTCCCGGGCGGTGCGATAACCTTTGCCATGACGTTTTTGAACATCGGCGCTGCGATTGCCATCCAGCGACTCCGCGACGCGATCCATAAATGGGCCAATGCTGTGATGATCCGATTGTTTTGATGCCATAAAAAAAACCTTATTAAGACTCTGTGTTCAGCGCCAACAGGCGCTCAATTTCCCGGGCCAGCAACCATAGTCGATCCTGACCCCAGAGTGCCAGCACCGGCTCACCCTGCTTGTCCAACAGGCGAAAACTCGGCACACCCCAGAGACCAGCCTGATACATGGCCAGTCGATTGCTCTCCAATATCTCCTGCCAGCCAGACTGGCCGAGCAGAGTTTTAGCCACAGACCAGTCGAGCCCGGCTTTTTCAACCACCAGTTTAAGGCCGCGATTATTATTGGTATTAACCCCTTGGACAAAGGCGGAACTCAGAAAGCTGGATAGTAATTGGTTGCCCAAACCCTGTTCACAGGCCCAGGGATAAAGCGAATAACAGCGCCTCGCAGGCTCGCCAATGGGGTCATAAAAGTTACCAAAGGGCACTCCGGCACTGCGCGCCTCACGGGCCGCATCGGTAAAGATATACATGCCCTTCTCACGAGTCGCAGGCACACCGCGCATGACCATGGGCAGCACAGGACGCACCACCAGGTTAACCCCGGTCGTCTCCGCCAGTGCCAATGTCTGGTCAAAGACCATGGCGGTATATGGACTGCGCAATGAAGGGTAAATCTCCAATGTCAGGCTGCCATTGTCTCTGTGCCTGCCCGCTTCAACCCCAAAGCCCGGCATTAGCATGGGCTGCTGTGGATCCTTATCCGCTCCCAGTTCAGCCAGGCGCTCCTCTAAATAATGCAGCCGATCAACACCCCAATACCATTCCTCACCATAGTAGAACATGGCTCCGGAATAATGTTTTAACTCAGCGCGCCGGGCATTGCCCTGGGCCAGACAGGCTTCAGCCTGCTTCTCTGCTGCGCAACCATGCTGCTCTGCCAATGTATTTAGAGCTACAGCGTCACCAGACCACAGAGCAGCACCCACAGCAGCCGCCAGCGCAATAAAGCTCTTACTGTCCTGGGCAGCCAAAATTGATTCTGCTTGAGCAATTGCCGCAGGGTCGGAAAGCCCCTTTGACTGGGGGAAATCGAGATTGTAATGGGGAGCGATAAGCGAGGCATCATAATGGGAGAGTTTCAACAACAGATCAGGCTCAACGCTATTACCCCCGGACGGTCCACTAACCAGATAACAGCGCAGATCAATATCATAGCGCTGGCTCAGAGACTGCAGTGCCTGAGCCGCCAAATGACTATAACCGTCCTCCACCTGATGAAAGTATTCAACCACATGTCGAGCACCAGCAGCGCGGCGGTGTTTTTCGGCTTTTGCCCGTATTTTAGCCTGCCGCCGGGGGCTGATAATATAGGTCATAACCTTTGAGGACAGCCAGCGGAAGGCGGCGCTCGGGTCCATAGTCGCCGCCCCACCCTGCTCTTTAAATTGCTCTGTCATACTCAGCCTCTGGTTGTTTTTATTATTGAGAACAGCGGCTAAGTTAGCAGCTTATCGGCATAAAATAAACTGGCATAGACACTGTTAATTTATTATGCTTTAGAAAATTTAACAAGAGTAGCCCCCAATGAGTCTTATCGATAAACTGTTTCCCAAGCGGGCCAATAACGATTATCAGGGCAATAACATCGCCCTGTATGTGTTTTATCTGCTGATCGCCATGTACACCTTTCGCGGCTTTATGCATTTCCTAGCGGACGATGGCGGCATTAACAGCATAGCTTCAATTATTATCTTCCCCTTTGCGGAGGGCGCTCCCAACCCCAATAATGTGATTTATCTGTTTGCCTCGCTCTGGGGGTCAGCTCAGCTGATAACCCTGACTATTTTTTATGTCTGCATGTGGCGCTATCGCAACCTGCTGCCACTACTATGGCTCACCGTGGTGATCGAAATGCCTATGCGCATGGCAGCAGGCACCATGCATCCATTGTCAACACCCTATTACGAACATGTGCCTCCGGGGGCTGTGAGCAATTTGCCGCTGCTAGCTATAGCCAGCATTATGCTGGTGCTGTCCCTGCAGAATAAAAAGGCATAAATCAGACCTAAAGAATAATCTGCTCACAGCCCGTGCCTTCGAGGATTATGTCCACACGGGCTCTGTCAGCCGCAGTTAACGCCTGATATTCGGCGTTAATGCGCTGGAGGCACTTGCCTTGGTAATTAAACGTCTGCTGAGTCCAGCGACTGCCATCTATTTCCGTCTCCCAGGTTTTCTCCCCTGCCTCCATAGCTCTGGCATTAGCCAGCAGCGCGGGAGCGTAGACATGTCCCACCTCATTTAAGATTGCCTGCAGACTGTCCGGTGCAGTTTCAATGGTATTCCAGTCTTCCGCTGCAGGCTCAAGCCCGGTTTGATCCTCCATCAGTCCCGTATAGGCGACAGTCCGCGGAGAAACCCTGTGGGTAATGGACCGCGGTGTTGGATCAAAACCTACCAGCTGGGTCAGCTGACCATAAATAGAGAAATCCGATGCCCCGGGGCGATGACCCATCAGATAGGGCTGCTCGGCCAGGTGAGCCTCCATCGCCGATAAAAAGCGCAGGTAGCTGGCATCAATCACCGGCGCAGTCACCTCATTGGAACCTACAACATGTAGACGCCCCACCTGGCGCTCGGTGATAAAGGGTTTAAACTGGGCAAACGTCTGCTCCGGCAGATTTACCTTCTGAAACAGTGGCAACAGAGTGCCCGCGTTATCCGCGTCTGCTTCTGGGTGCCAGCGGTAATGGAACATATATTTGGTGCCCCACTCATCGGCAAAGTCTTCCAGTAGATAATCAATAAAGGCCATTGCCGGATCATCCGGGATTACCGAGCGGCCATTATGCTCAGTTTCCAGGCGGCGAATTATCGGGGTCGAGTCACAGACTGCCTGCATCTCTCCTCTTTCATCGGGCAGCACAAAGGTGGGCAGCAGTGCCACCTTGGGTTTGGCAATGCCCATTCCCAGAAGCACAGCACCGGGATCACCCCAGACAATGCTGTATGGAATGCGTCGATACCTGAGAATAGAAATCATTTTTCTGGTGTAGGGGGAAGGCGGTGCACCAATGAGAGTAATGGGCTTGGACTGAGTCACAACAGGCTCCTGAGCAGGCTAGTTTTGCTAGAATATATTGACATACTGTATGCCACCATGTCACCCTATAATTTATTGTGCGCTTTTAAATCAATGTGCCTGGTAGGGGACAAATCAGATGATGAAAGAACGCTATATCTCAGCTGTGATACTGCTTATTTTGGGACTGGCCCTCTTTAGCCAGCGGGGCGATATTTTTCTCAGGCTTGTGCCCCAGGGCATGGAAGCCAATCTGCAAAGTAACAAGATCGATGCGCTGGGCGATGGCCTGCATATAGCCCTGTGCGGTGCCGGTGGTCCAATGCCCTCGGCGAGCCGGTCTGGACCCTGTGTCGCAGTAGTTGCTGCCGGTAAACTATTTTTGGTCGACAGTGGCAGCAATGGCATACGCAACCTTGGCCGCATGGGCTATTCACCCGGGCAGGTAAGCGGTGTTTTTGTCACTCATTTCCACTCTGATCATATCGATGGTCTTGGCGAGGTAGCCACATTGCGCTGGGCCAATGGCGCTCACGATGCACCGCTTAATATCTATGGCCCTGAGGGTGTATCCGCGGTAGTCGATGGTTTTAATCAAGCCTATGCTCAGGATGTGATCTACCGCAATGATCATCACGGGGATAACACCACACCGCTGAGTGGCGCCGGTATGGTCGCAGTCAGTGCCCCAGTCCCCGCTGATGACGAACTTATCACTGTCTATGAACAGGACGGTCTAACAGTAGAAATGCTGGCAGTGGATCATTTTCCTATCTCTCCCGCCGTAGCCTACAGATTTAGCTACGCCGGCCGCACCGCTCTGATCTCTGGTGATACCAGTAAATCAGCCAATATTGAAAAATTTGCCCGGGGTATTGACCTGCTGGTCCATGAAGCCCTATCCCCTGAATTGCTCAAGGCTATGAACCAGGGCGCGACCAATGCGGGCCAGGACAATATGGCGAAAATATTTCATGATGTACTCGACTACCATGCCTCTCCAATAGAAGCCGCCGAAACGGCGCGAGATGCCGATGTGGGCCACCTGCTCTACTATCATGTGGTGCCGCCATTGGATCAGCCCGGTGCCGAGGCCGCCTGGTTAAAGGGCGTCGACGAGCATTTTAGTCAGTTTACATTGGGGCAGGATGGCACTGCAGTTTCACTGCCCGCCAACTCCACAGCTATCCTGGTTAATAATAGTGGTTTGTAACCAGCGAAAGGCCCGGGCGGAGTGCAAATTTTCTCGAAATATGACAAACTTGGGGTCTTACCGATCCCTTAGAAGTTATTCCTATGTCAGATAACACCAGCCCAGCAAAAGTAGATGGCCGCCGCCTTCGCAGCGACCGCAGCAGACAGGTGATTGTTGAAGCCATGCTGCAGCTTATCGCCCAGGGCAATCTGGTACCCACGGCCCAGCAAGTGGCTGATCACGCCAAGGTCGGCATCCGCTCAGTGTTCCGTCACTTTGAAGATATGGAGGCTATTTTTGCCACTGCTGACGAACTGTGGCGCAAAGAATTTAATCACCGTCTGCAACAAGCCGATGAGCAGCAGCCCCTGCAACAGCGCATTACCCATACCGTAAAACAGCTGGGCAATCTGTACGAAGACCATGCCAATATTTTAAAATCCACCGCCACCAGGCGCTGGAGATCTGCATTTCTCAAGCACAATTACCAGCACTACCAAAACCAGCTGCGCAGCAATATCTACGCCTCGCTGCCGGAGCTAACCAGGCTTGGCAACAATATCCAGGAAGCCGTTGTCGCTATTTTGTCTTTCGAATACTGGAACCGACTGCGAGATCACCAGTCTCTGAGCCCAGAGGCCAGCATCAGTCTGATTGAAGATATTCTCAATCCGCTGATTGCAGCCAAATAGCCAGTAGTCGCAGAGGCATAAACCCGAACTGACGGGTCATGCTTTTCGATTTACAACCAAGCCTTACCGACGCTACTCTCTAGCCACAAATAAGCTCAGGATTCACACCAGTACAGAACAGGCAATTGCAATGAGTCAAACCGTCGAATTTTATTTTGATTTTGGTAGCCCCACAGCCTATTTGGCCCACCGACGCCTCCAGCAACTCGGTGCAGAATATAACTGCACCATTGACTATCGCCCCATACTACTCGGCGGCCTGTTTAAAGCCACAGGCAATACATCGCCCGTAACAGTTCCCGCCAAAGGCAACTACATGCTGGCCCATGACCTGCCCCGCTTTGCCGCCCTGTATCAGGTGCCACTAACCATCAACCCCCACTTCCCCATCAACACCCTAAATCTGATGCGCGGCGCCGTTGCAGCTCAAGGCAAAGACTATTGTCAGGCCTACATAGAGGCTGTGTTCAATGCAATCTGGGTCGATAGAGAGAATATGGGTGATCTGGAGGTTGTTGGCAGAGTGCTATCCGATGCCGGGCTTGATGCACAACAGATTATTGCCGGTACTCAGGAACCAGAGGTCAAAGCCGCCTTGATCAACAACACGGAAGCGGCTGTCGCCCGGGGCTGTTTTGGCGCCCCAACCATGTTTATTGGCGACGATATGTTTTTCGGCCAGGATCGTATGCAATTTATCGAAATGGCCCTACAATAAAACTTACTATAATAATTAAAAAATCCACAGGGGAGAATCATATGGCATCCCGATTCATCAAAGTTACCGCCGCAATGTTGCTACTGGGCGCTGGGGTTATGCAAACCCAGGCTAGCATCGTCAATCAAGAGACCATTAGCAATCCAGACAGCGAATGGCTGAGTTACGGCCGCAATTACAAAGAGCAGCGGTTCAGCCCGCTGGATAAGATTAATCGCGACAATGTCGATGAACTGGATCTCGCCTGGTCATTTAAATTTTCCACCGCAAGGGGTATGGAAGCCACGCCATTGATGCACGAGGGCGTGCTTTATGTCAGCACTGGCTGGGCCCATGTTCACGCCCTTGATGCTCGCACCGGCGAAGAACTGTGGCACTACGATGCACAGGTACCCAGAGACCATCTGATTAAAGCCTGCTGTGGTGCAGTCAACCGCGGCGTAGCCCTGTGGCAGGGCGATGCAGAGACAGGCCTGCAAGTATTCTTTGGCACCTTGGATGGACGTCTGATCGCACTGGACGCCAAGACCGGTGAACAGAACTGGTCTGTGCAGACCACCCCAGCCAACAGCAACTACAGTGTCACCGGCGCACCTCGCATTGTAGACGGCAAGATCATTATCGGTAACGGCGGCGCAGAGCTCGGCGTGCGCGGCTATATCACCGCCTACGACACCGCCACCGGCGACCAGTTATGGCGTTTCTACACAGTGCCGGGCGACCCCAACAAGCCTCAGGAACACCCTGCCCTTGAAAGAGCCGTAGAAACCTGGGGCGACAAGTCTTGGCACAAGCTCGGTGGCGGCGGTGGTACCGTCTGGGACTCCATCGTCTATGACCCGGATCTGGACCTACTCTATATAGGCACAGGCAATGGCTCCCCCTGGAACCGCGACCTGCGCAGCCCCGGCGGCGGCGACAACCTGTACGTGAGTTCCATCGTAGCCCTGCGCCCAGATACTGGTGCCTATGTGTGGCACTATCAGGTAACACCCAAAGATAACTGGGACTACACCGCCACCCAGCAGCTGACATTGGCAGAGATTGAACACAAAGGCGAGATGCGTCAGGTGATTATGCAGGCGCCCAAAAACGGCTTCTTCTATGTGCTGGACCGCGCCACCGGTGAGCTGCTGTCCGCAGAACCCTTCGCCAAAGTAACCTGGGCCAGCCATATTGATATGGAAACCGGCCGTCCGGTAGAAACAGAATATGCCGACTACCAGTCAAATGGTGGCAGCTATATCTGGCCCTCACCCTACGGCGCCCACAACTGGCAGCCCATGTCCTTCAGCCCCAAAACCGGTCTGATGTATATTCCGGCCCAGAGCATTCCCCATTACTTTAGCGCCCAGAAAACCACCAAGTATCAGCTTAACCGCTGGAACACCGGCGTCGACCTGAATGAATCCAGAGACCCCCTGAGCTGGGTCGCCGGCAAAGCTTCAACCGATGCTCTGGTCTATGGTGAGCTATTGGCCTGGGACCCGGTCAAACAGGAAGCAGCCTGGAAAGTGCACCATGATAAACCAGCCAATGGAGGCATTTTAAGCACCGACGGCGACCTGGTTTTCCAGGGCACTGGCAAAGGCACCTTCACCGCCTATGATGCGGAAAATGGCGACTCTCTATGGCAGTATCAATCCGACAGCGCCGTACTGGCTGGCCCCATGAGCTATGAGCTGGACGGCGAGCAATATATCGCCGTTGCCCAGGGCAGCGGCGGCACAGTAATGCTGACGATCGGCGACGACCTGAAGCGCAACAAGGTCAATCAAAACAAACTGCTGGTTTTTAAACTGGGCGACTTTGGCCAAACCAAAACCCTGCCCGATGAAAGTCTGGCCACCATTCTGGCCTTGGGCCACGAAGCCATCACCGACCCTGAGATAATCAAAAAAGGTGAGGAACTCTATGGCCGTAACTGTGGCACTTGTCATGGTATCAGCGCCAAGAGTAATTATGTTGTGCCTGACCTGCGCTATATGAGTGAGCAGACCCATATAGACTTTGTCGGCATAGTTCTGGGCGGCTCAAGAGCTCACAAAGGCATGGTGGGTTTCTACGAGACCAACAGCATGGAAGATGCAGAAGCCATTCACACCTATCTCGACAGACAGCAACAGCAGCTGCCAGAGAAGGTTGAGATGACATTTATGCAAAAGATCGAGTACTGGGTGTCCTACGGTGCGGCAAAACTTGGGGTGTACTTCCCATGGATGCTAAATGCGACGCGGGATATGATGTACTAAAGCTACATCCGATATGTGAAAAAGGGGATAACTGCGTTATCCCCTTTTTTATTATCGATTGATCTGTCGTACTGGCCAAATATTGATTACAGGCTATCGTTTACTCTGGTGCGCAGGTCTTTGCCTGGTTTGAAGTATGGGACGTATTTGCCAGTTAGTTGCACTGCGTCGCCGGTTTTGGGGTTGCGCCCTACTCTGGGTGCGCGGTAGTGCAGGGAAAAACTGCCAAAGCCGCGGATTTCTATACGCTGATTGCCAACCAGTGCTGAGGTCATTCTCTCTAGAATCATGCGCACGGCCATTTCCACATCTTTAGGTGGAAGCTGGTCCTGACTGGCGGAGATCTTGTCGATAAGTTCAGATTTGGTCATGCCGGTTTAGCGTCTTGTTGATCCGTAGTTGTTATGGGCTTTGTTACTCTTTGATTTTATTGAAGTTTTAAATTTATTCAAGCAAAACTTGGGCAAATGCCCTTTTCAGGACAAAAAAAAGGGTGGCATAGCCACCCTTTTTGAACTCAATTGAACCTTATTTGTCCATTTGAGCCTTGATCAGGTCACCGATAGTAGCTGGTGATGCTGTATCAGTTTCTGTCTTGCGATGCGCTTTAACTGCATCTTTTTCGTCAGAAACATCTTTCGCTTTGATCGACAGACTAATTGTGCGGTTCTTGCGATCCACATTAATAATCTTGGCTTCAACTTCAGCACCAACGGTCAGCACATTGCGGGCATCTTCTACTTTGTCGCGAGACAGCTCAGAGCCTTTCAGTGAAGCTTCGATGTCGTTACCCAGGTCGATAACCGCGCCTTTGGCGTCAACTTCTTTAACAGTTCCTTTAACAATCGCACCCTTGTCGTTCTCGGCTACGTAGTTGTTAAACGGATCGTCTGAAAGCTGCTTAATGCCCAGCGAGATACGCTCACGTTCTGCATCAATGCTAAGCACAACAGTCTCAACTTCTTCGCCTTTCTTGAAGTTGCGAACAGCTTCTTCGCCAGTTTCGTTCCAGGAGATATCTGACAGGTGAACCAGACCATCGATACCACCGTCCAGACCGATAAAGATACCGAAGTCAGTGATAGATTTGATCTTGCCTGAGATCTTGTCGCCTTTGGTCATGCTTGAAGCAAAGTCATCCCATGGGTTGGTGAAGCACTGCTTGATACCCAGAGAGATACGACGGCGTTCTTCGTCGATGTCCAGTACCATAACTTCAACTTCCTGACCCAGATCAACGATCTTGGATGGGTGAACATTTTTGTTAGTCCAATCCATTTCAGAAACGTGTACCAGACCTTCAACACCATCTTCCAGCTCGGCAAAACAACCGTAGTCGGTGAGGTTGGTGATCTTGGCTTTACAGCGTGCGCCCTCTGGGTAACGACCTTTGATGTCGCCCCAGGGATCTTCGCCCATCTGCTTCATGCCCAGCGATACGCGATTGCGCTCACGGTCAAATTTGAGGACCTTAACATCAATCTCGTCGCCAACATTGATCATCTCGGATGGGTGCTTGATGCGCTTCCAAGACATATCAGTGATATGCAGCAGGCCATCAATGCCGCCCAGATCAACAAAGGCACCGTAGTCAGTCAGGTTCTTAATAACACCTTTCAGTGACGCGCCTTCTTCCAGGTTGGCCAGCAGTTCTTCGCGCTCTACAGAGTTTGCACTCTCCATTACCGCACGACGGCTAACAACAACGTTATTGCGCTTGGGGTCGAGTTTGATCACTTTAAATTCTAATTCGATGTTTTCCAGGTGAGTAATTTCGCGCAGTGGGCGAACATCAACCAGTGAACCTGGCAGGAACGCGCGCAAGCCGCGAACATCAACTGTGAAACCACCTTTAACCTTACCGGAGATAACACCTGTAACCACTTCATCAGCAGTATGTGCTGCTTCAAGCTCGATCCAGGATTCTGCACGGCGGGCTTTCTCACGAGAAAGTTTGGTAGCACCGAAGCCATCTTCAACAGCTTCCAGAGCAACCTGAACTTCGTCGCCAACAGCAACTTCAAGTTCACCTTTATCGTTAAAAAATTGTTCCGCGGGAATAACGCCTTCAGACTTTAGACCAGCATGCACGGTAACCCAGTCTTTATCGACATCGATAATTACGCCAGTAATAATGGCGCCGGGGTTCATTTCTACGGTTTGTAGACTTTCTTCAAATAGATCTGCGAAATTTTCGCTCATGGGAAATACCTAAGTATTGACAGAGTGACAGCATGGGCTGCTCTCTTTTTTCCGCGTGGCCAGTTTACGCGGGTCAGTTAAAATAAAGGCTTGCAGCAATGTTAGCTGGCAATTGCTGGAAAGCCCGTTTAATGATCGACACTGGTTGCAAGACCTTTTAAGTACACCAGGTTTAGCACTGTATCCATCACTTCTTGAATAGATAACTCCGAGCTGTCTAACTGCACTGCATCCGCCGCTGGTATCAATGGCGAAGCATCTCGGCTCATATCCCGTTCATCTCGAGAGCGCACCTGCTCTTCAAGGGCGCGCAGACTAACATTTTCGCCTTTGGCAAGCAACTCTTTATAGCGGCGCTGGGCGCGCTCTTCGGCGCTGGCCGTCAGATAAATTTTGAGTGGAGCCTCGGGGAAAACCACTGTGCCCATATCGCGACCATCGGCAACCAGGCCAGGCTCTTTGGCAAACAGCTGCTGGCGTCTGAGCAGTGCTGCGCGAACATTGGGCAATGACGCGACCTGAGATGCCAGAGCGCCGGTATTTTCGGTGCGCAATTCGAGACTGACATCTTCGCCTTCCAGCAAAACCTGTAACTCATCACCGCTAGCCTCAAAGTCTATATCCATATGACCGGCCAGTGTGCTGAGGTCCTGTTGATTGGCCATATCAACACTGTGACGCAATGCAGCCAGCCCCAGGAGCCGATAGAGGGCGCCGCTATCCAGATAATGGAAGCGCAGCTTTTTCGCCAGCATGCGGCTGATAGTGCCTTTGCCAGCCCCACTTGGGCCGTCAATTGTAATAATAGTTGCCATGGTTTTACCTTTGTATCTGAACTGATAAGCGGGTTAATCGCCTAACATTTCTCGCTGCAGATCAATGCCTACCTGGCGTGCTAAATTAATAAAGTTGGGAAATGAGGTGGCGACATTATTGCAGTCATGGACCAGTATCTCCCCTGTGGCGCGCAGTGCCGCTATGGTGAAGGCCATGGCAATACGATGATCATCATGGCTATACACTTGTCCTGAACCCAGCTGGCCACCCTGAATACGAATGCCATCGCGAGTGGACTGGGCATCAATGCCCAGTGTCACCAGGCCATCGGCCATGCTCTGAATACGGTCGCTCTCTTTAACCCGCAGTTCTTCCGCACCGGTAAGCACGGTAAGACCTTCGGCACAGGCCGCGGCTACAAACAGTACAGGGAATTCATCAATTGCCAATGGCACCTGATCCTCCGGGATATTAATGCCCTTCAGCTCGCCGTATTGAACACGAATGTCAGCCACCGGTTCGCCGCCCACTTCTGTTTCATTAAACAGCTCGATGCTGGTGCCCATCTGGCGCAGGATATTAATCACCCCAACCCGGGTTGGGTTAACACCCACATGGCGCAGCACAATATTAGACCCCGGCACTATAGCCGCGGCGACCATGAAGAATGCGGCACTGGAGATATCTGCTGGCACATCAATACGAGTGGCGGTTAAGCTGCCGCCGCCGCGGAGTGAGGCTTTGCTGCCATCTGTGGTCACAGAGTAACCAAAGCCCCGCAACATGCGTTCGGTATGGTCGCGGGTGGGCGCAGGCTCAACCACTGAGGTCTCGCCTTCGGCATAGAGGCCAGCCAACAAAACACAGGACTTAACCTGGGCACTGGCCATGGGCATCTGGTAGTCAATTGGCGTCAACTTTTGCCCGCCTTTAATTTTTAATGGTGGTCTGCCGCCTTCTGCAGTTTCAATCACTGCACCCATCTCACGCAATGGGTCGGCCACACGACCCATGGGGCGGCCTGACAGCGAGGCATCGCCAGTAAGCTCTACATCAAAGGCCTGGCCGGCCAACAGCCCGCTAAGCAGACGTATGGAAGTGCCGGAATTGCCCAGATACAGTGGCTTGCCTGGAGCCTTAAGGCCATGCAGCCCAACGCCATTAATAGCAACTCGACCCTGCTCCGGGCCTTCAATCACCACACCCATATCGCGGAATGACTGCAATGTGGCCAGGCTGTCTTCACCTTCAAGAAAGCCGGTGACTTCGGTCAGCCCCTCGGCCAGGGAGCCCAGCATAATGGAGCGGTGGGACATTGATTTATCACCGGGAACTCGAATATCCCCTACTGCATTGCCACCGGGTTTTACCCGATAGTTAATTATTTTTTCTACCATGGGACTCTGTATTCCACCCTGTAATGCTTGTTGTTCTAGAATTTGGCCAAAATGATTGCGCGCATCCCGGGCTCGGGTAAACACGCTCATCATGTAATCTGCATCGCCACTATCTATGGCGCTGCGCATTTCTTTAAAGTTGTCCATCACCTGATCGAGAATGGTGAGAATGGATTCGCGGTTGGCGAGGGCAATATCCCGCCACATCACCGGGTCGCTGGCTGCGATTCTGGTAAAGTCCCGAAAGCCACCGGCGGCGTAGCGAAAGATTTCCCGGTTATCACCCATTGCTGCCAGGGTATCCACTAGGGAGTAGGCAAGAAAATGGGGCAGATGGCTGGTGGCGGCAAGAATTTCATCATGCTCTTTGCGCGCCATACTAGAGACTGTGGCCCCTGCCCCTGTCCATAGCGCCGCAACCAGCTGTATATGCTTGTCTGCGGTACTGGTATCTGGGGTGAGGATCACCCGATGGTCAATAAACAAGTTGGGATTGGCCGCAGTAACGCCGCTTTTCTCTGAGCCGGCAATAGGATGACCTGGCACAAACTGGCTGGGCAGCTGGCCATAAATATCAATGGCTGCATCCATGACTGAGCCTTTAACACTGGCCACATCTGTTATGGTGACATCGACTGTGAGCAAATTGGCGCAGTCCTGCAAGACTGCGGGCACGGTTAAGGTAGGCACGCCAATTACCAGCATATCCCCTTCACCAAGCTCTGCAGCTACTGCTGCTACACTATCTTCACCGCGATCAATAATGCCTGCTTTCACCGCTATCTCGACCGTCGAAGCGCGGCGAGAAATGCCAATCACTTCTTTGGCCAAGCCTTTTTCACGGGCTGCGGCCGCTAAACTCGAGCCAATAAGCCCCAGACCAACCACCACAAGACGGTTGATGATAGGTGTTGCACTCATTGAGTTATGTGACATTTGTTTACCAGCTATCAGTTACGGGCTTAATTTTACGAGCTGCGATTTACAGGACAGCCCGAGGATATGACCCCAGTACTTTTAGATCGGCGACATCAGATTTAAGCTCTTGCAGCACTGCTGCTACCGGCGCATCTTCAATATGACCGGCAAAATCAATAAAGAATACATAGGACCACTTGCTACTGCGCGAGGGGCGTGACTCAAGGCGAGTCATATCCACATTGTTGCGACGGAATGGTTCCAGCAGGTCGTGCAATGCGCCAGGCTTGTTGTGTACAGAGACCACTATTGAGGTTCTGTCATCACCACTGGGAGGTACTGCTTCACGACCAATAATCAAAAATCTGGTGGAGTTGTCTGGATTGTCTTCAATTTTGTCCCAGAGCTTTTCAAGGCCATACAGCTGGCAGGAAATATCCCCGGCAATCGCCGCTGAGTTCCATTCACCCTGCACACGTTTCGCTGCTTCAGCATTGCTGCTCACAGCCACGCGCTCAATATTGGGGTACTTGGAATTCAACCACTGTCGACACTGAGCCAGTGACTGAGCATGGGAGTACACCCTGGTAATACTGTCTTTATTGGTGTTGGGCCCGGTCAAAAAATTCTGATGGATACGAAGCTCTACTTCACCACAAATTTTCAGTGACGAGTCCATAAAGCTATCCAAGGTGTGGCTGACAACACCTTCTGTGCTATTTTCCACTGGCACTACACCATAGTTGCAAGACCCGGCCAGCACTTCGCGGAATACTTCATCAATGGCGGCCAGTGGTACGCTAACAGCGGAGTCACCAAAATGCTTGAGCGCCGCCTCCTGGGTGAAGGTACCCTCGGGCCCCAGAAACGCCACTTTAACTGGCTGTTCTAGCGCCAGGCAGGCGGACATAATCTGACGAAACAGCCTCGCCATCTCTTCATTGTCCAGGGGGCCTGCATTTTTTTCCATAATATGGCGCAGCACCTGTGCTTCACGCTCAGGCTTGTAATAGGCCTTGTCGCCCTGCCCTTTCTTGACCTCGGCAACCTGCTGCGCACATTTAGCACGATCGCTGATGGCCTGCATAATCTGCAGGTCCAACGCATCGATCTTGTCTCTTAGGCCCAGTAAAGGGTTTTTGTCAGACATGCTCTATCCTTTTATTCTTCTGCAGATGCTTCGGCGCTGGCGCCGCTTTCGTCTTCTGCCAGTTCATCTTCCTCTGGCTCGGCAATACGCGCCAGACTAACCAGATTTTCATTGTCTTTAAGGCGAATAATGCGCACGCCCTGGGTGTTGCGGCCGACCACTGATACTTCGTCACCTCTGGTGCGAACCATGGTGCCCTGATCGGAGATCAGCATAATCTCATCACCGGCAAATAGCTGGGTGGCTCCAACCAATGGGCCGTTGCGCTCGCTGGCCTGAATCGCAATCATGCCTTTACCACCACGCCCTTTTGTGGGGAACTCATCCACTTTGGTGCGCTTGCCATAGCCATTTTCACAGACCGTAAGCAGGAATCCGTCTTCTTCGGGCACCACCATCGAGATCACCCTGTGCTCTTCGGGGAGGCGCATACCGCGCACACCTTTGGAGACTCGACCCATGGCCCGGGCGTCGGTGCTGGCAAAGCGCACGGCCTTGCCCTCCGAGCTGAGTAACATCACATCACTGTTGTCATCAATAATAGCGGTACCCACCAGCTGATCACCTTCAACCAGATCCACGGCGCGCAAACCAACACTGCGTGGACGGGAGTACTGATCCAATGAAGTTTTCTTCACTGTGCCATTGGCCGTGGCCATAACAACAAACTTATCTGCGCTGTATTCTTCAACGGGCAGAATTGAACTGATTCGCTCTCCCTCATCGAGGGGCAATAGATTGACCACTGGGCGGCCCCGGGAATTACGCCCGGCCACAGGAATCTGATACACCTTGAGCCAGTAAACTTTGCCCAGATTGGTAAAGCACAGAATCGTGGCATGGGTGCTGGCAACCAGCAGGTGTTCAACAAAGTCTTCATCTTTCACTGCAGTTGCCGATTTGCCCATACCGCCGCGGCGCTGGGCCTGATAGTCGGTGAGGGGCTGGGTCTTGGCATAGCCACCGTGGGAAATAGTTACCACGCGGTCTTCTTCCGTAATCAGGTCTTCAACGGTCAGATCGTGCTGGGATTCAACGATCTCACTGCGACGCTCGTCGCCAAACTCTTCAACCACAGCTTCCAGCTCTTCGCGAATCACAGTCATCAGGCGATTGATATCACCGAGAATATCCTGATAGTCGGCAATTTCTTCCAGCTTGACAGCGAACTCTTCTATTATCTTGTCGTGCTCCATGCCGGTAAGGCGGTGCAGGCGCAGTTCGAGAATATCTTTGGCCTGCTCTGGGGACAGATGGTATTGGCCGTCGCGCAGACCGTACTGCTCCTCCAGCCACTCCGGGCGGGTTGCCGAGGCACCGGCACGATCCAGCATCTCTACCACAGAACCTGGGTTCCAGCCTTTTGCTACCAGTGCCTCACGGGCATCTGCAGGGGTTGTAGACTGCTTGATCAGGGTAATAATTTCATCGATATTGGCCAGCGCAATGGCAAAGCCTTCCAATGTATGGGCGCGCTCGCGAGCCTTGCGCAGCAGATAGATGGTTCTGCGCGTGACCACTTCTCGGCGGTGACGAACAAAGGCCTCAAGCATCTGTTTAAGGTTGAGAATCTTGGGCTGGCCATCGACCAGAGCTACCACATTGATACCAAATACTGACTGCAGCTGGGTCTGGGCATAGAGATTATTAAGCACTACCTCACCCATCTCGCCCCGCTTCAGCTCAATTACCACCCGCAGGCCGTCTTTGTCAGACTCATCCCGCAGCTCGGAGATACCTTCGATCTTTTTCTCTTTTACCAGCTCGGCAATACGCTCAATCAGGCGAGCTTTGTTTAGCTGATAGGGAATCTCGTGGATAATAATGGTTTCGCGCTTGGTCTTTTCATCAACTTCAATATCGGCTTTAGCGCGCACATAGATGCGGCCCCGGCCTGTTCTATAAGCCTGAATAATGCCGGCTCTACCGTTGATAATGGCGCCAGTGGGGAAATCTGGCCCGGGGATATATTCCATCAATTCATCAATGGTAATGTCACTGTTATCGATCAGTGCGAGGCAACCCTTAACCACTTCGGTGAGGTTGTGGGGCGGAATATTGGTGGCCATGCCCACGGCAATACCGGAGGAGCCATTGACCAGCAGGTTGGGGATGCGGGTTGGCATCACCATAGGTATCTGTTCGGTTTCGTCGTAGTTGGGGACAAAGTCGACGGTATCTTTTTCTAAATCTTCCAGCAGCGCATGGGCAATTTTGGTCATGCGAATTTCGGTGTATCGCATGGCCGCAGCGCTGTCGCCATCAATCGAGCCAAAGTTACCCTGACCGTCCACCAGCATGTAGCGCAATGAGAATGGCTGGGCCATACGCACAATAGTTTCATACACAGCGGAGTCGCCGTGGGGATGGTATTTACCAATCACATCACCCACCACACGGGCAGATTTCTTGTAGGCTTTGTTCCAGTCGTTGTTCAGCTCGCTCATGGCAAACAGTACGCGCCTGTGCACCGGCTTAAGGCCATCGCGAACATCTGGCAGCGCTCTGCCAACTATAACGCTCATGGCATAGTCGAGGTATGACTGTTTAAGCTCATCCTCAATATTGACCGGAACAATTTCCTTTGCTAAATCACCCATAATGTCTTTTAGTTTCCCGATTTTATTATACTTTTGCCATTACCAACCCAGTGCTTGAAACTCCGGTCTGGCAAGCCCGAAAAGCGCTGCTGTAACAAGCCTGCAACAACCCTTCTAAAGGGCAGAATTTTAGCACATAACAAGGCTGTTTTTCCCGCTTTTATTGCCTTCAAACCGCCTATGTAGCTTAAACCTCGCAAAAAACTCGGTATACTCCGAAACCTGACTCGGGAGTGATCATGCAAGGCACAAAAATAGACTTATTAATCAACTGCAGATGGATAATTCCTGTGGTTCCCAACAACCAGATTCTGGAGAATTGCGCCCTGGCAATTGATGCTGAGCGCATTATTGGGATTTATCCACAGGCTGAAGCGGCCAAGCGCTTTGATGCACGCAAAATCGAGCAGCTCAATGATCATATTGTGATGCCCGGGCTGGTCAATGCCCATGGCCATGCTGCCATGAGTCTGCTGCGCGGCTATGCCGATGACCTGCCCCTGAGACCCTGGCTGGAAAATCATATCTGGCCCGCGGAAAGTCGCCATGTGAGTGAAGAGTTTGTTCGGGATGGCACAATGCTGGCCATGGCGGAAATGATTGCCAGTGGTACTACCTGCTTTGCTGATATGTATTTCTACCATGAGCAGATTGCGGAAGCGGTTCGTCATGCCGGCATGCGTTGCCAGATTGGCTTTACAGTGCTGGACTTTGCCACGACCTATGGCCGCGATGCCGATGACTATATCCACAAAGGCCTGGCACTGAATGACAAATACGGCGATCAGCCCTTGCTGAAAATTGCCTGTGCCCCCCATGCGCCCTATTCGGTCTCCGACAGCGCCATGGAAAAAATTGCCCTCTACGCTAATGAGCTGGATATGCCAATACATATCCACTGCCATGAGACCGCCAGCGAAATCCACGAGTCCCTGGAGCAATATGACTGTCGTCCATTGCAGCGCCTGCGTGATCTGGGACTACTGCTACCCCAGACTCAGCTGGTGCATATGACACAGGTGGATGCTTCAGATATCAGCCTGCTGCAAGACCACAATTGCCATGTTATTCACTGCCCTGAGTCCAATATGAAACTGGCCAGCGGCCAGTGCCCGGTGACAGACTTAATGGCCGCTGGCGTCAATGTGGCCATTGGTACAGATGGTGCCGCCAGCAATAATGATCTAGATCTATTTGGTGAACTAAAAACTGCCGCGCTGCTGGCTAAACATGCATCTCAGGACGCCAGCGCTCTGGATGCCCATGCCGCACTGCGTATGGCCACTATTAATGGTGCTGCGGCTCTGGGCTGGGATAATGAGATAGGCAGCCTTGAAGCGGGCAAGTCGGCGGATATTATTGCGGTAAAAATGGATTCTATTGCCATGCAACCGCTGTATAATCCCGCCTCACAGCTGGTCTACTGCAATGCTGGCAGCCAGGTGTCACACAGCTGGGTAGCGGGCAAGCCTCTGCTCAACGAGGGTCAGCTACAAACCATGAACCACCAGAGCCTGATCCAGGCAGCCACAGAATGGCGTAACAAGATCGCAAACTGACCAGTATTGGAAACCGATAATGTCAAAAGCTCACAATGTTGACCCCCATGAAATTCGCAAGTTTGAAGAACTGGCCAGCCGCTGGTGGGACAGAAACAGTGAATTTAAGCCACTGCATGATATCAACCCATTGCGCGCCAACTGGATTGACAGTCTGGCGCCAGTGGCAGAAAAGACTGTTCTGGATGTTGGCTGTGGCGGCGGCATTCTGTGCGAAGCGCTGGCCCAGCGCGGTGCCGTAGTCACAGGTATCGATATGGGCGATGCCCCATTGGCGGTGGGCAATCTGCACAAGCTTGAGTCCGGGGTTGCCGTGACCTATGAAAAGTCCACTGCCGAAGACTATGCCGAAAGTCATGCCGAGGCCTTTGATACTGTGACCTGTCTTGAAATGCTAGAACATGTGCCAGACCCCAGCTCCGTCGTGGCAGCCTGCGCTGCCATGTGTAAACCTGGCGGCACGCTGTTTTTCTCAACTATCAATCGCAACCCCAAATCTTATCTACTGGCGATAATTGGCGTGGAATACGTTCTGCGCATGCTGCCCAAAGGCACCCATGAATACAGCAAATTTATTCGCCCCTCGGAACTGGGCCAATGGATTCGCGAAGCCGGACTGGAAATCGACCAGATGACTGGCCTGCTCTATAACCCGCTCACCAAGACCTACAAGCTGGATGAGCGGGATGTGGACGTTAACTATATGATTTGCGCGCGCAAGCCATGCTAGATTTTAAAGCTCTGCTGTTTGATCTGGACGGCACTCTGCTGGATACAGCACCGGACTTTGTCACTGCTCTCAATAAACAACTCGGCCTCCATGGCCGCGAGCCACTGCCCGACTCTGCAGTTCGCACCAGTGTCACCAATGGCTCCATAGGTCTGATTCAAACCGGCTTTGGCCTAACCCCGGAACATCGGGACTTTGAGTCTCTGCGAGAGGAGTTTCTCGAACTGTACTTTGCCAATCTGGCTGACAAAACTGTGCTGTTTGATGGTCTGGCGCAGGTGCTTGAGCAATGTTCCCAGCAGGATATTCCCTGGGGCATTGTCACCAACAAGCCCTCCCGCTACACCGATGCAGTGCTGCAGCAATTGCCCCTTCAAGGTGCGGCTACAGTGATCTGCCCTGACCATGTGGCCCAGCCTAAACCCCACCCGGAACCTATGTTTTTGGCCTGCAAAGAAATTGATATCGCCCCTGCGGACTGTCTCTATGTGGGCGATCATATCCGCGATATTGATGCTGGCCGGGCCGCAGGGATGCGCACCATTGCCGCAGCCTGGGGCTATATTGAAGCGGGCCAGAATATTCACCAATGGAATGCCGATTGGGTTGTTGAACAGTCTCAGCAGCTCCATTCATTACTGTTTAATTAAAGGACAAGACGTTGCTCACAGCAGAACAAGTTGTTCACTACGCCGCGCCAGACAACCTGTTACAAGACCGGGTTATCTTAATTACTGGTGCTGGTGATGGCATCGGCAAAGCGGCGGCCCTGGCCTGCGCCAAGGCCGGGGCAACAGTGATTCTGGCTGGGCGCACAGTCGCCAAGCTGGAGCAGGTTTACGATCAGATTCTGGAACTGAATGCCGCTGAGCCGGTGATCTATCCGATTGATCTGGAAGGCGCCAAACAGGACGATTATCACCAGCTGGCAGTGGCTCTGGATAACCAGTTTGGTCGCCTTGATGCACTGCTTTTAAATGCCGGGATTCTCGGCCAGCGCACACCGTTAAACAACTATCGCCAGGATGTCTGGGACAAGGTGTTAAAAGTGAATGTCAGCGCCCAGTTCCAAATGACTCAGGCACTAATGCCTGTTTTGGAAAAATCCACCGACGCCTCGGTGGTCTTTACCACCTCCAGTGTCGGCAAAGTAGGCCGCGCTTTCTGGGGTGCCTATGGGGTATCCAAGTTTGCTGTCGAAGGCATGGTGCAAACCTGGGCTGCGGAGCTTGAGGGTTTGGGTAATGTGCGGATCAATGCTATCAACCCCGGGGCCACGCGAACCAATATGCGCGCCCAGGCTTATCCAGCAGAAAATCCCAACAGCCTGAAAAGCGCTGAAGAGATTATGCCTGCTTATCTATACCTGCTGGGATCGGACAGTTCTGAGGTTAACGGGCAGTCGATCAATGCCCAGAATCGCTAACTAGCGCTTGCTGGTGTCACCCCGTGCGCGCAGCTTCTTCTCTTTGCGCTCGCGAATATCTTTATACACCATTTTTTCACTAAATCTTGGCGGCTTGAGCGCCACAGCCCGGAACAGGGAAATCACCTGCTTGGGATCCAGCTCTATATATTCAGAGCGGCGCACAATGGAGGGCAGTTCAATCGGCCCGTAGCTAATGCGCTTGAGGCGATTGACTTCCACATCCTGGGATTCCCACAGGCGGCGTACTTCTCTGGTGCGCCCTTCCGCCAGAATCACTCTAAACCAGCGATTGCTGCCGCCCCGCTCGTCTGGAGTTCGCGCATGCTGGGCCTTAACGGTTTGGAACTTGGCAATGCCGTCCTCAAGAATAACACCATCGGTCAGGCGCTTGATCATAGCCTCGTCCACCTCTCCATGGATCCGCGCCATATATTCACGCTTCACTTCATAGGAGGGGTGCATCAAGCGATTAGCCAGCTCACCATGATTGGTAAACAGCAGCAAACCGCTGGTGTTAATATCCAGGCGCCCAATGGCAATCCAGCGGCCACGGTTTAAGCGCGGCAGCTTGTCAAACACTGTGGGTCGCCCATCCGGATCTGAGGTGGTGCTGACCTCCCCTTCGGGCTTGCTGTACATCAGCACTCTGGGACTATCATCGGTAATAATTTTAATCGGGCGCCCATCAACCATAATGCGGTCAGTGGACTCCGCACGGTCACCCAGCTTGGCTATGGAACCATTGACTGACACTCGGCCAGCGGAGATCCATTTTTCCAGCTCGCGGCGCGAACCCAGACCGGCGGTTGCCAGAACTTTTTGTAATTTTTCACTCATTGATAGGGGTACTGCTCTGTTCTTGTGGCTCGTGACTTTCATCTTCATCAAGCTGTGACTCAACCCCGTCCTGCTGCTGGTCTAACTCAAAATCTGTGTTGGTTTGTTCATCATTGGCTGCTGTAGTCGCGGCGGGAATCACAGCGGGATCAGCCAGACTCAACTCCAGCTCCGGATCCAGTTCCGCCAGGTCTTTAATCTCACCCAGAGCCGGCAAATGCTCCAGGCTCTTAAGATTGAAGTAATCGAGAAACTGCTTGGTGGTGGCATACAGTGCTGGTTTGCCCGGCACATCGCGATAGCCCACGACACGCACCCAGTCGCGCTCTTGCAGGGTTTTAATAATATCGGAACTCACCGCTACACCGCGCACCAGTTCAATATCACCACGGGTTAATGGCTGGCGATAGGCAATCAGAGACAAGGTCTCAAGCATGGCGCGGGAGTAGCGCTTGGGCTTCTCTTCCCACAGCCGATTGACCCAGGGGGCCAGTTCCTGTCGCACCTGAAAACGGTAGCCGCTGGCAACCTGCTTTAACTCAAAGCCCCGCTCGCGACAGTCGCTTTCAATTTCTTCGAGTGCTGCTTTTATCTGATCCCGGGGTGGGCGCTCATCTTCCTCGAACAATGCTTCCAGTCGAGGAATATCCAGTGGTTTGCCCGCAGCCAACAGCGCGCCTTCTATGATTTTTCTGATCGTATCTGGGTTCATGATGTTCTTGCTTTTACGTGTATTGGACCAAAAGATTCGCTCTGCACAATCTCTACTAATGACTCTTTAATTAATTCCATAATCGCCAGGAATGTGACCACCACACCCAGACGACCCTCAGCCTCTTTAAACAGGCTGACAAAGGGCACAAACTGCTGACCATGGAGGTTCTCCAACACTAGGGACATCCGCTCCCGGGTGGACAATTTTTCTAACTCAATCTGGTGGCTCTCAAACATCTCTGCCCGGCGCAATACTTCACCCAGGGCGGTCAGCAACTCGCGCATATCAACATCTGGATGGGGCCTAGCCTGCTCGCGATCAGGCCCTTCAGCTCTGGCCTGGTGGATATCGCGACCCATGCGCGGTATTTCATCCATATCTTCAGCAGCGGTTTTAAAGCGCTCATATTCTTGCAGCCGACGAATCAGCTCTGCCCGGGGGTCTGCTTCGTCTTCTTCATCTACCGGCTGTCGCGGCAGCAACATACGGGATTTGATCTCGGCCAACATAGCGGCCATCACCAGATATTCGGCGGCTAACTCCAGCTGGATAGATGTCATCAGGTCAATATAGCCCATATATTGGCGAGTGATTTCAGCCACATTAATCTCAAGGATATCGAGGTTTTGGCGGCGGATAAGATAGAGCAGAAGATCCAGTGGCCCCTCAAAGGCTTCGAGAATTACCTCAAGTGCATCCGGCGGAATATACAGGTCTTTGGGCAGTACAGTGATTTCTTTGCCCTGCACCACAGCAAAGGGCATTTCCTCTTGCTGGTGGCCAGGCATGGCCGCTTTGGGGGCTTGGGCAATGGTTGCAGCGCTGTCAGATGCAGGCTGAGAATCATCAATTGAGGTTGCTTCGCTAGACACTTGATATCCCATCAGTATTCAAGGGCCGATTATAACCACAATACGGCTGTTGAACATCATCAATATCCGATAAGTGAAAAATCACCCATGCCCTGACGCCGCAACTCAGGCTGATCGCCGGTCATATCTACCACTGTGGTGGGCTCAAGCCCACAGTAACCACCATCGATAATGGCGTCGACATGGGACTCAAGGGTCTGACGAATATCATAGGGGTCAGTCAATGGATATTCATCCCCGGGCATAATCAGGGTCACCGTCATCATTGGCTCACCCAGCTCATCAAGCAGAGCCTGAGCAATTGGGCTGTCTGGCACGCGTATGCCAACGGTCTTGCGCTTGGGGTGCATGAGGCGCTTGGGCACTTCGGATGAGGCCGGCAATATAAAAGTAAACGGCCCTGGAGTCTGGGCTTTGAGAATACGGAAATCGCTATTGTCTACTTTGGCATAGTTGGCCAGTTCGGACAGGTCGCGGCACAGCAGGGTGAAGTTATGATTTTTGTCGACCCGGCGAATATTGCGCACCCGCTCAAGGGCATGTTTGTCGCCAATATGGCAGCCTATGGCATAGACTGAATCTGTAGGATACACAATCACCCCGCCGCGGCGAACAATTTCTGCCGCCTGGGCAATTAGCCGATGCTGAGGATTATCTGGATGGATAGAAAAATACTGACTCATGCTGGCCTTTCTGCTCTGTTAATACGCTGGTTGCACTTTTACCGGCGCGTATTATCACACAGCTTGGCTCTTTAATGGGAGAGCCCTCGCGCTTTGATTCGATAGCCTTCTCGCATCAATGGGATAGGCTTGTTTCAATATTGCTCAGGAATTGCTGCTCGAACTGTTCCGCTGGTTGTGGTTTGGCGACCAGATATCCCTGAAAGCTGCTACAGCCAAGCTCTTTCAATATGCTGCGCTGCTCTTCTGTCTCTACACCCTCCGCTACTGTGTGCATATCCAGCGCCTGAGCCAGAGCAATAATACCGGCGACGATGGCGCTATTACGGGAGTCAGATTCAATGTCCTGCACAAATGAACGGTCAATTTTCAGCACATCCACCGGCAGGCGCTTAAGATAATTGAGCGACGAATAGCCGCTACCAAAGTCATCAATGGCCACTGAGATGCCAAGCTGTTTGATTTTTGCCAGCTCGGTGCTCATCAGTTCAGGGTGGTTCATCAAAGTACTTTCCGTGATCTCAAGCTCCAACACTTCCTTGGGGAGTTGATATCTGTTCATTAAATCCTGCAGCTGAGTATGTAAGTTCTCTGCCATTAGATCCTTAACCGACAGGTTTAATGCCAGAGTCAGCTGATAATTTTTGGCCAACCAAGCTCTAAGCTGCCGAGCACCCTCCTCCAACACCCAGTCGCTCAACTTGTTAATTAACCCGCTCTCTTCGGCGAGGGAAATAAAAACATTGGGCGCAATAATGCCCTCTTGGGGATGTTCCCAGCGCACCAGAGCTTCTGCACCAATCAACTTGCCCGTCGCAAAATCCACTTTGGGCTGGTAGAACAGTCGCAACTCGTGTCGTTCAATGGCCTGGCGCAGTTCATGCTCCATTTCCAACCGTTCGGCAATCTCTGCCTCCATGCCAGTTTGGTAGAAACAGTAATCATTGCGTTTTTCTTTGGCCTTAAACATGGCTGAGTCTGCATGCTTGATCAAGCCGGTGACATCACCACCGTTATCCGGGAATAAAGAGATACCGATACTGGTGGTAACAAACATTTTCTTGCGCATAAACACAAAGGGCTGGTTCAGGGATTCACAGATTTTCTCGGCCACCTTGGCGGCAGTTTCGGCGTTCTTAATTTTTTCCAGCACTATGGTGAACTCGTCACCGCCAAGGCGGGCAATAAAGTCCTGATCACGCACACAGTTGCGAATGCGATCTGCCACAGCCTTCAACAGCTGATCGCCCACATCATGGCCCATGGTGTCGTTAATCATTTTAAAGCGATCCAGATCCAGGAACAGAATGGCAAATTTGTAGTTCTCCGCCGCGGCCTGCTCAACCACCAGGAGCAGATGCCTCATCAAATTAATCCGGTTGGGCAGGTTGGTGAGAGGGTCGTGATAGGCCAGGCGCTTGACATGCTTCTCTGCTTTGTTAGCTTTGATTAGTCTGGCTACCCGCTGCTTCATCACCGAGAAATTAATCGGCTTGGAAATATAATCTGTCGCGCCAGAGGCAAAGGCCTTCACTATGGACTCTTCATCTTCCAACCCGGTAATCATTAACACTGGTATATCTGCACCATGGGGAATATCGCGAATAGACTGGCAGGCATCGAAGCCATCCATTTCAGGCATCACCGCATCCATCAAAATCAGATCGGGCATCCGCCGCTGACATATTTCAATCGCCTGCATGCCATTGGCAGCCTCTTCCAACTCGTAGTCCTCACGCAAAAAGGCATTAACCAGCAACAGCCGGATTGAGCGGTCATCATCCACCACCAGGATCCGGTAATTCTGTTCTTTCCCGCTAACGGCTCCGTGATCGATCTCCTCCAGCAGAGATATCTCTTGCTTCAGGTCAACGGACAGTATTTTGAAAGCGGCGGCAATATCTTTGGCATAGCTGGCCGCATTCTCAATATTATTCAGGGCTGCTCGATCTTCTAGGTCTTTGCTGTGTTTAACCAACTCGACGGCACCGAAGTTGGAGGCACTGCCTTTGATGGTATGGGCAATCTGTCTGACCTGAGCGACATCAGCACAGGCAATGGCCTTATCAAGGTTATCCAGATAGACCAGCATATCTTCTTGAAATGCCTCAATTAACGAGCAAACCGCATCACCCACGGCATCTTTGAGGGTTTCCATCACCTTGAGGTCATAGCTGAGCGGCGACTCGGTGTCCTCCGCAGAACAGCCATTATCCATAGCCTCTAAAGCACCATTATTAGATACCTCGCGATCATCTCCGCCCGCGGAATAACTAGCTTTCGGTTCCGCCGCACGCAATACCTCTACCTCTGTACCCGAAAAGTTAGCCCATTTCTCAAGCTGCTCTCTTAACCGAACAAGACTCAGGGGCTTGGGCAAAAAATCATTCATGCCCACTTCCCGACAATGATCTGCTTCGGCGGCAGAATTATTGGCCGTCATGGCGACAATGGGTAAACTGCCCGCGGCTTCACCTTCATAGACTCGAACCTGTTTGGTAGCGTCATAACCACTCATCACCGGCATATTGCAATCCATCAGCACCATATCAAAATTGCCCCGCAACACAGCCTCAACACCTTCACGACCATTGTGGGCAACCTCGGAATGACAGCCAAGCTTGTCCAGCATAGCTACTGCCACCTGTTGGTTGGCTCTATTGTCATCGACCACCAGAACCCTGCAAGGGCTATCTGGGCGGATATCAAATGCAGGTTTCGCCAAAACTGGTGGTTTTTCCTGAGTAATAAAATGATTACCCAGCAGCTGCAAAAAGGAATCTGACTTCAGAGGCTTGTTTAAACTGGGCAGCGACTCAGCACCCAAATCAGGCTCGGCAGACCATGGATTGGACAGAATCGCTGTCAGCTGATTGGTAAAGTTGGGTTCCTCGGATATTATTCTTACAAAGTCAGTGAGGCGAATATCCACCATATCTTCATCAATAATCAGCACATCAATACCGTGGTCGGCATCAGCTTCACGAACCACCCTGAAGGCATCCAGGCCAGATTTAGCCAGCACCGCCTCAACCCCGAGATCCCTCAGACTATTGAATGCAAATGACCTCATCGCCTCTGCCTTGCTGACAAACAAAACTCGCAGGGACTGTAAGCCGCCTAATAGCGGGTTATCTTTAGGCTCATCAAGTGCCACTATCGGCAGAGTAAACTTAAACTCACTACCAAGGCCCAGCTCGCTGGAAACGGAAATATGCCCGCCCATCAACTCGACTAACTGACGAGAAATAGCCAGACCAAGGCCTGTTCCGGGATACTGTTTCGTGGTTGAAGCATCAACCTGTGTAAAGGCCTCGAAAATCCTCTTCTGATCCTCTTCATCAATACCTATACCCGTGTCCCTCACGGCAAACTGGATAGAAGACACAGCAGCCTCAGCAGACACGGGACTTGAAGGAGTAACCTTGATCGACACCTCGCCAGAATCGGTGAACTTGACGGCATTACCTACCAGATTAATCAGCACCTGCCGAATTCTGGCCCGGTCAGCGGTAAAGTGCTTGGGTACATCGTCTCCAATCACATAACTGATATCCACATTCTTCTTTAGCGCCTGACTGGCCAGCAGACCCACCACATCATCAAGAGTCTCGGTAAGCTCACAGTCCTGGTTGATGATGTTAATTTTTCCGGCATCTGCCTCAGAAAAACTCAGCACTTCATCAATCAGGCTCAACAGCGCATGGGCAGATGTCTTGGCAGTCTCAACATATTCCTGTTGCTTGGTGGTCAGCCCCATGGTCAGCAGAAGATCCAGCATCCCCAACACCGCATTCATTGGTGTGCGCAATTCATGGGTCACGTTGGCGGCAAATTCACCCTTGGCCTTGGCCGACTCCAGAGCTGATTGCATTGCCTTTTGCAGGTCATGCTGGCGGCGCTCCAGCACCTCCATCATGCTGTTGAAAGACGTCTGCATTTCAGTGATATCTACAGGTCCGTCAATGGTTGCCCTGATCAGACTATCGCCTTTTTGTGCCCGCTTCATAGTCTTGGACAATTGCTCAATTGGCTTGGTTACCCGACGAGAAATCACCAGCAACAACACTAATAAAAAAGCTGCCAGCCCCATCGAGATAGTCAAATTGCTGCGCAGAATACCCTTCTGCATCAATGTTTGAGTGTCTTTACCCACCAACACGCGAATGGTGCCAAGAAGAAAATTTTGCTGATCGTCGGGTAGTATATTGAGCTGATTGTCATATTCCTGCGTGGACATAACCGGGGCAGCAAAGAGCCAGTAATCGCTATTTTCAGCCACCAGCATCGGCTCTTTTACTGTTGCGTTGTTGCGCATTTCCGCAGGGTCCAACCCCAGCTGAAAAAGCTCCTCCTGAGTTTCAGTTTCAATCCTGATACCTTTGACCTCAGGAAAGTTGATCGCAGTCTCGGCAATATCCCGAGCGGATTCCGCACTCTGATACAACAGCGCCAGCTCACTTTGACTGGCCAGAGATTCAGTCACCTGAAGGCCCTGCTTAATCTGCTGAGTGGTAATGATAGAGGTGGACACATTGCTGACCACAAAAGATGTCGCCAAGGTAAGCACCAAAATACCGCCAATAAAAATTAGCGACAATTGATGTCTAAACTGTAAATGGTCAAACCATCGCTTGTGTATCGGCACCATTGACTATCACCTCGCGGGAAGAATCAAATCGACATGTTCCTTCATGTCGTCTGTTATTGTTATGCCAAGGTGGTTACTGGTTCGTTCATTAACGGTAACAAAGACATTCCTTAATGGCTCCATTTGTACAGGTGTCCGACTCCCTTCAGCGACCTGCCTGGCGATCTCACCCAAGCGGACACCCATTTGAAAATTGTCTGGGTAGACCGAAAAAAGTGCACCGCGATTAACATGAGTGGGGTTGGAGGAAAACACTACAAAATCAGCCCTCCAGGCAGCCTGCAACAAAATCGACAACAGCGAGTTATTAACAAATCTATCGCCGGGCAAAATCCACACCGCATCACCAACCTTAAGCTCAGCGGTCAACCTGCGATAGATATTTGCTGCATCTCTAATATCCGTCGCCTCTTTGATAAACAACTGCACGCCAACCTGATTAAAGGCAATCTGTGCGGCCTCCAAATCTGCAATATTTTTGTCGGCATGGGCCACAACAAAAACCCTGCCCGTTGTTGGCGCCAGCACTTGTAGCTTGTTAGCCACCACCTGGGCATCTGGAATCATACTCAGGCCATAAACCCCTGGCAGCTGGCCACTCACCGCTCCAACAATCAATGGCTGCTCCAGCCCAACAGCACGAACTTGCTTGACGCCCCGACCACCCAAAACGATAACTAACTTATCGTTCAGCTGCTTCTTAAGCTGCTCGCCCGACTGGTCCTTAGCCAACACCAATTCATTGGCCCTACCGGCAAACCCTTTAGCTACACCCCGGGCAATAGTCTCGTACACCTTCAAAAACGGCTGTCGAATCTGTGCATAAACCACAGTCAATGCCTGGGTGCCCTCGCTACCCGGGGGATCTGGCTCAGTAGTCAGCGCAGGCTGAGAAAGCACAGCCAGTGCTGCCATAAGGCAATACCTAATTAGTCCTTTAATACTATTAATATCCCTATCTCCAGATAGTGCCCAAGATTAGAATTTGTAGCGTATTTCTCCAATAAAACTGCGACCTGCCAGCGGTAAATCATTGGGTATAAATGGAACTGGCATAGCATTGGGGCTGGGTTCAAAGGCATCTTCATCGAGCAAATTATTTACGATAAATGCAACTTCTAGATCGTCCGACAACTGGTTGCGAATGTTGAGATCAAGTAAGACATAATCATCAACTGGAGCGACCCTAACGTCATCAAAAGAGCGATTGCGATCCATCACCCAATTGGCTTGCATATTTACATGCCAGCGATGGTCAATTTCCCAGTCACCCCGCAGATACAGTTGCTTCTCTGGTGAATTAGGAGCTGGAGCCTCAGCCAGCTCATCATGGGAGTCTTGCCACGCAAAATTTCCACTGAGCTTAAACTGGTCTGAAACTGACCATCTGGCTTCAAACTCAAGACCTTTACCAGTTTGCTCACCAACATTCTGGGCCGTCCTGGTGCTTCCGCTGCTATCTGGAACAAACTGGATAATGTCGGTCCAATCGTAGTAGAAGAAATTTATATTTATGGTCAAGTCATAACTGGGACGGTAGTCAAAGGCTAGCTCATAGCTCTTTATTTGCTCCGGCTTTAGGTCGATATTACCGAGAATAAGTGGATTATTAATAGCTCTCGTCTGAGCGAAAGAAGGCGCTCGAAATGCTTCTCCATACAAGAACTTAGTGGTTAACTGATAAGCAGTTGACCAGACTAATGCCAGTCGTGGATTTGTAGTGCCACCAAAGTCAGAGTAATGATCGTATCGCAACCCAGCAGTCAACTCCCAGTCATTAGAAAACTGCCATACATCCTGAATATAGGCATAGGTGTTCTCTCGCTTGTCTTCTGTTAAAAATACAAAAGGTGTATCAGATACATCAACTACTGGATCGCCTGGGAATATTGGTGTGAGTGTGGTCGGATTAATCCCAAAATTTTTCTCTTCCGTGACCTTGTCGATCTGGCCATGGTAATAGCCAGAGCCAAAACTAATGTCGTGTTTCTCGACCCCATCATACTGAGCGGTAAACCCAGCCCGAGTATGATTCTCAAATATCTCTGGTGTGCCTATTACACCATCAGGGAAAACACCGAAGATCGGGGCGCCGGATGGATCAAGAAACGGGCCCGTGGAGCCAGCAGGAAACACGACGAAATCACCTTCAACTTCTTGAGATGTATCGAAATGACTAACTTGAAATTCAACATCAATATTGGGGAACAATTCCTTTTGAACGAAAGTACCATCAATATTGAAGCGTTTGCTTTTGAAGTTATTATGGGCATTAAGTAGCTGTGCAGCCCCTGCTCCTTCGCCGAAATTTTCCCTTATCTGGGTGCCTACACGAAGTTTGAGGTTCCCAATATCGGCCTCCAGCCGTAGATCAATGTTGTCCCGTTCCAGATTCACTTGGCCTGGAGCATTCGACACTTGAGTGCCGGTGACAGCATCAAGGATAGTCTGAGCATCTGACAAAACAATTTCGTTTGAGCCGTCAGTCTTATGTACTTCTAGGATCCCTGAAAGCTGCACTTCTCCGACGGTGGTTCTTCCCGTAGCCCAAAAATCAGTAAGACCATGGCTACCATATCTAGCTCCGACAGAAGGTTCTTCAAGTTCACTAAAGTCTTTAGTGACAATGTTAATTACTCCAGCGAAGGCGTCTGCCCCATAAAGCGCTGACCCAGGACCCCGAATTACCTCTATTCGTGAAATTGCCTCAACCGGCATCCCGCCCCATATCAAATTTCGATCCCCATGGAACAAATTACTCAATGGGACTCCATTAATCAGAACCAAGACCTGTGGATTAAAATCAGATTGAATGCCTCTGAAGTTATACAGAGGGTTATAAATAGTACTTCTGGATACATGCAACCCAGGAACAGTTTCTAAAACCTGATCAATATCTGTCGCACCCAGGCGCCTAATATCTTTTGTTGTAATAACAGATGCTACGGCAGGAGCTTTTGCTATTGGCTGGGATATTCCAGTCGCGATGCTAATAAAATCTTCATCAGCATAAATAGATAGTCCATCTAGGTCTGAGTCGGAGAATTGATCTTCGGCAAAAGCAATAATGGGCAATACAACAAATAAACAGCACAATAAATTTTTCATGATTTGTTATCCCTCGCTAGAATATTAATTCCATTTCCTAGCCGCAATATCTCCAGTGAAATTGATGCGACTCGCTCTAAGAGGGAAAAGCACACCCTCTGGTTTTTGCAATGCATCGGCATAGCAAGGCATGTAACCGCCAGTAAATGCCAAAGTTGTCATGTCATAAAACTCTCTTGGCGCAACCCCTTCATCAGCAAGAAGTCCCCCGGTAACAGCAGCTATATTGACTCGATATTTGTATCTTGAAGCCCTAAAGTAGTCGTCGATATCAAAGACAAGCTTTATAAAACTACCTTTTCCATAACCTAGTGATTTGGCGAAATTCATCATCGGGCTAACTCGCTCATCTTCGTCTAATACTGGCCGGCCAAAACCAAAAACACTTCTGTGGGTTCTAAGCTCAGCCAGCAAAACCTCTTCTAAACTTCGGTTTCTCTCAAGCTCATCGCTAGCCCGATAAAGAAAATCCGATGCCCCTAGTATCGCTCTGGCTCCATAGATATTTGCTTCAGTAACCGCTAAAGCCCCAGCGGTCGCCAAAACTCCTGTAGACCGAGTTGTACCAGCCAAAGCAGCAATCCGATTATTCCAAATTCTCGGGTCAGGATAGCTCGTGCAAATAACCCATATTGCTTCCAGCAACCTAGCTAACTTAGAGTCTTTTTTCCCTGTCACTCCATATAACAGAAACTCCATCCAACGCTTATCATTGAGCTCGGTAAAAATATTCTTACCTCGGAGAAGTACTTTGCCATCGCCAGACATACCACCCATAGAGGTCTGCCAATTATCTTCATATTTCTCTAACTTACTGTGACCCGTCATACAAAACCCATCATTAATGTTGGCTTTATCACTCAGTGACTTTGAAACCCTTCGAAAAAAAGGGATATTTTCGCCAGCCCAGCTTTTCTTGTTCCAGCCCATGCACAGCAGCGCCAGGCAACCGCAATAGCAAAAACAACATCTCTGCCTGTTCCGGTAGTAATTCAAGATCATAAAATGCAGCGGCGGCAACGCCGGAGAATGCAAGTGGGCAATTAGTAAAACCTTCAAGCGCAGTGCGGTTTTCACGTAACCACTTAAGGTGAGGAGCGCCATCAATTGCAGCTAAATGTTCGAGAGTTTGTATAACGGGCTGCGGGCAGCTGACCCCGTTGGGGTCAAAACCAGGGGGATGCTCCATGGGGTGCCAGACATCTAATCGCTCTTGCTGGGGAGGATCAATAATAAGATCCTGCCAGTGATCAATACTGGTCGAACATTGCTGCCAATATTGCATGGCCGAGAACACTTCACGTGCACCACCCAGATTGCCAGCCCCAACAGAGAGTGCCGCAATTAATGCCGAGGCATGGGTAGAGCCACCTACTCCCGCATTCATGGCTGCCCTAATGGCATGGTCTCTTGGCCCAAGGTTAGCCAGAGCAATGGCTACACCCTCTAATAATTTTGATTGATTTTTGGTTGGGGGCTCAAGCTTAAACAGAAGGAAGAGATACTCTATATGGGACGCATTTTTTAATAGGTCCCCATAGACATCAAAGCCGGAGCAGCGGCAGAGTGCGGCTGCAAAAGGGTTATCCGAGTCTGGTGTCTCTGACCATATCTTAGTATGAATTTTTTCTGGGGGGTTCGAGGTCATCCACTTTGCAACACATTCGTCCGTAAACCAATGGGCGGTGGTTCATTTGGGTCAATTCTCACATCTAACAGGGTTGGCCCTTTGCGACTGCAAATAGCCTTAGTATCTAATCTATTCAGCTGCTCTGGCGACTCAATAACCTCTGCAGCGGCACCCATAGACTTTGCCAGTTCACAAAAATCGACCTTGGCTAATTGGTTGGCTGTAGGCTCTGCACCAGTGAGCGTCTGCCCATGCTTTACCATTCCATAGGCACTGTCATTTAAAATCACAAACACTACAGATAGCTTTTCCTCAATAGCAACGGTTATCTCTTGCCCACTCATTAACCAACTACCGTCACCTGTAATACAGACTACCATCCTGTTTCTGGCGGCCAATGCAGTTCCTATAGCACTCCCGATTGCCCAACCCATGGATGCGAAATCAACTGAGGCGCTAAAAAGCCCACCCCTTTGGTCGCGCTTTCCAGACATTCGCCGATCAAATGGGTGAAGGTAATGAGTTCCCCAAGCAAGACTATTTCCTGTGTCTACTAAAAACCTAGTGTTACCGGGAAATAGTTTAGGCAAGTCCCGCATAAGTCGCTGGGGCTTTATTGGTGTTGCATTTGAACAAAAACCAGCTTCATCATCACAAGAAAAGTGCTTCACCAAGTTTAAATCTGGTTTAGTATTTTTAGGTTCCACCGCCCTAATGTAATGACTACAGTCAATGCCAAATCTACCGACAATGCGATCAAAGATAGTCTCCAGACACCCTCTTACATGCAGTCTTGCCATGGGAGTTCTTGTAAGGTTTGCTTCGGTAGATTCGACATGGATAAGCTTTCCGTTCAGCAGCGTTTTGGTATCCCATGCATTGCTTGAAAACTCTCCAAACCTCGCACCCACAGCAATTACCAGATCCACATCCGGATTGGCGAGCGCAGCAGTCGCACTTTGATGCCCTGCAAAACCAAAAACACCTTTAAATAGAGGGTGATATGGACTTACCAGCCCCTTGCTCTGAGGCGTAACTACAATATCTGAGTCCATATCTACAGCAAGGCTAAGAATACTGCCTATAGCATCGCAGGCTTCGTCGCCAATAATAAATACGACTTTCTTAGCCACCAAAAGCTGCTGGTACAGCTTTTCGACAGCCTCGCTATCAAGTAGGGCTGGCCTATCCAAAAGTTCATTTAGATGGTAGCTGACATCAAACTCTGATGTAGGCAGCGCCATCACATCCCTTGGAACACTAATATGGGCAGGCCCAGCTGGAGATCCCATCGCTGACATAATGGCCGCTGATAGCTTGTGCTCGAACTGAGCCGGGTGAGAAATCAAAGTATTGTATCTGGTGCAATGCTGGTACAGGCCGACCGTATTAATGCCTGTGCATGAAGAGTCTTGAATTGCGCCTTTGCCAAAAGTTGAAATAGCAGTCTGTGCCGTAATAACCAGCATAGGCACATTATTCTCATAAGCTGATGCCACGCCGGTAATCATATTGGTGGCCCCGGGGCCGGTTGTAGAGCAACAGACTCCGAGCTTGCCTGTATTGCGGGCGTAACCATCGGCCATAAACGCAGCGCCGGTCTCATGCCTGGCCACTACAGCCCGAACACCACCCTGACGTTCACTGCGTGCCAGCGCATTGTAAAGAGGCTCGATCGCCCCACCCGGCACCCCGAACACATATTCGATGCCCAGTTGGTTGAGATAGGCAACTAACAAATCTCCCATTTCGGACTCTGTTAATACCGCTTCTTGCACCTCTGACTCAGGCTCAACATTACTCATAATTAGGCAACTATTTCCATATATATTAACAAGTTACAGCATATTCCTAATAAAAATTTCAATTGGTATAAATTAATAGATCAAGAGTTATGGGTTTTCAATAATATAATCAGGCATATCTGCAAAAACGAAGTAAAACTTCTATTTAGCAACAAATAAACTGCCCGATATCTCGACAATTACTCCTCAACCGCTACAATGCTGCAACGCCAACGATCATCAGTTTATTCATGTCCAATCAAGACTCCAGAGCGCCTGAGCAAACTCAGGACCAGCCCGCTGAAAAGCAAGAGAGCCTGCTGCTTAATCTGGCCTGTAATTTGCTCGTGCCCACATTGATTCTGACTAAGTTAAGTGGCGATGATTATCTGGGTATTAAGCTGGCTATAGTAGTGGCCCTGTCATTTCCGATCATTTACGGGCTGCATGATTTTTTTACCCGCGGCAAGCTCAACTTTTTCTCAGCCCTCGGAGTAGTGAGTGTCACCCTGACAGGTGGAATAAGCCTGATGGAATTGGATGCGATCTATATCGCCATCAAAGAGGCCTCCATTCCTGCAATGTTTGGCCTGGCTACATTGCTGTCCCTGAAAACTTCCCAGCCTTTGATTCATACCTTTCTGCTTAACGAATCAGTAATGGATACGCAAAAGATAAATCAGGCGCTGGTGCAATATAACCGGGTGCAGGAATTCGACAAATTACTGATCAATGCCTCGTGGATTCTCGCCGGCTCATTCTTTTTATCCTCGGTGCTCAATTATCTATTGGCAGTGGTTATTCTCACGGCGGAACCAGGCACAGTGGCGTTTAATGAACAGCTTGGCAAAATGACTGCTCTGAGCTTTCCTGTTATCGCCTTGCCTGCAATGCTTGTTCTCACAGCAGATTTGTTTTATCTGTTTCGAGGTATTACCAAACTGACCGGCATGCCTCTCGAGGAAATTGTTAAACAGAAATAACCTGCTGCTGCAGCTTTCAAAGGATTTAATACCATGTGGTACGCCATTATTAGTGAAGATACTGAAAACAGCCTGCAAAAAAGAATGCAGGCTCGACCAGCGCATCTCGATCGCCTGCAGCAACTCAAGGATGCTGGGCGATTATTTGCCGCTGGGCCTCACCCTGCCATCGACAATGCTGAGCCTGGTGAAGCTGGGTTTACCGGCAGCTTGGTTATCGCCGAGTTTGACAGCCTTACAAGCGCCCAAAGCTGGGCTGATGCAGATCCCTATATCGATGCCGGGGTGTATGCCAGGGTAACGGTAAAACCATTTAAAAAAGTGCTGCCGTAGGTATCTTAAAACAGCTGATGGCTCCTAAACCCGCTGATGGATCTTGAGCACAGTTATCATTTAACTCATATCAGGGTATGATCTGCCTGATTTAAACTAGCGATTAAAAACCAATGAATTATTTACTGATTAGCCTATTTGTTATTACCTGCTACTTTGCGCCCAATGCGGTCGCTCAGGAGACTGTTGAGCAAGCAGAAAAACCTGAGGCCGTAGAGCGACTTGCGGTGCCACTGCAGCGCTATATCTCCGATGAATTTTATGTGCCACTGCGGGAAACTCCCTGCCGGCGCTGCATCATTGTCCACCGTGGCATCAAGTCGGGCACGCCCATTAAATTGCTGGCCGAAAACGATGGCTGGGCTCTGGTGCTTACCGACAAAGGTGTCGAGGGCTGGATGGAACAGCAGCACCTAACCTCAACTCCAATTGCCCGCGTTCAGCTGGTCAAAGATCAGGCCAGATTGAAAAAACTTGCCGACCGCAACGGTCAGCTGGAACAGATTATGTCTGAACTTCGCCAGCAATCTAAATCTCTGCGCGGCAAACTCGACAGCACCGAGGGCAGCAAAGAAAATCTGGTCGCTGAGCTGGCGAGCATCAAAGAAATCTCCTCTGATGTGATTGTCCTTAACGAACAGAACCAGAAACTGGTCAAACAAAACCATATGCTGCAGCGAGAAAATGATGTACTGAAAGCTAATTTTGATGACCTGCAAAAAGACAAGCGTAATGAATCATTCTTGTATGGTGGACTCACCGTATTTCTCGGTGCCATTCTGGTTGTGCTGATTCCCAAGCTGCGCGGTCGCAAACGCTTCTCCGAATGGCAGTAAGCCGATAAAGGTAATTATGACAATGCAAAAATCACTTTATAACTTGCTGCTGACTGTGGCGCTGTTGATAACGGCCAATCTATCTATAGCCGAAGAGGCTAACCCGCAGGTGATGCTGAAAACTGAAGCTGGCGATATTGTTATTGAGCTGTACCCCAAGGCAGCACCAGTTACCGTGGACAACTTTGTTAAGCTGGTAAATGATTTCCATTATGACGGATTGATTTTTCACCGCGTTATCGAAGGCTTTATGATTCAGACCGGTGGCTTTACCTTTGATCTTAGCCCCCGGGAATCAAGCCGCTCTGCCATTGTTAATGAATCCGCTAATGGGTTAAAAAACAAACGTGGCACCATTGCCATGGCACGTATGGCCGACCCGGACAGCGCCAAAGCGCAGTTTTTTATCAATCATAAAAACAATCGTTTCCTAGACTCTAGAGACGAGAATCCAGGCTATGCGGTATTTGGCAAAGTGGTTAGTGGTATGAATGTGGTAGATACTATTGCTGTCGCAGAAACCCAGACTGTCAGCCTGTACCAGAATGTACCTGTAGCGGCGATCCGTATTCTCAGTGCTCGTCTGGTCAATCCAGAAGCCTGGTCTGCCCTGCCTGAGCCCGAGGCTAAAACCCTGTCTTTTGAGCGACCTGTTCCGGTCAGATAAGCGGCAAAACTATGACTGCACTGAGTGTTAACCTCAACAAAATTGCCCTGCTTCGCAACTCAAGAGAAGGCAATTACCCCAATGTTGTTGAGCATGCGCAGCTCTGTATTGACCAGGGTGCCGACGGAATTACGGTGCATCCGCGCCCGGACCAGCGCCATATCCGACCATCAGATGTGCGTCAGTTAGCCGCACTGGTGTCGCCAATCCCAGATGTCGAATTTAATATTGAGGGCAATCCCTTTGCTCCTGCCATGGCAGACTATCCCGGTTTTGTAGAGCTAGTTGAAGAAACTCAGCCCGACCAGTGCACGCTGGTTCCAGATGGGGATGACCAGCTCACCTCTGACCATGGTTTTGATCTAACCAGCTCCGGCGAACAACTGGCACCTGTTATCCAGCGCCTGCAAAAACAGGGTATGCGCGTCAGCCTCTTTATGGATCCGGATCTGGAGCAAATTAAACTGGCCTCTCAAATAGGTGCCGACCGCATCGAACTCTACACCGGGCCCTATGCCGCAGCCTGGGGAACAGACCAGTTGCAAGCTATCTTCGAACAGCATCTGGCGGCAGCTGAACTGGCAACTGAGTTGGGCATGGGGGTCAATGCGGGCCACGATCTCAACCTCGACAATCTAACCAAATTTGCCAGTATCCCCGATCTTTTAGAAGTGTCTATCGGCCACGCCTTTACCGTTGATTCACTGGCCATGGGTATGGCCAATGCGGTGCAGGCCTACAGAGAGCTGTTAGCTTAAATCATTATGACAACCCTATCCTGTGTGGGAGCTGGTCGTCTAGGCAGGACCTTGTGTCGCCTGCTCAGTGAGCACGTGACTATTGGGCAGATCATCAATTCCAGGCAGCCATCAGCCCGGCAGGCTATTGATTTTATAGGTTCCGGCACCGCAGCCACTATGGAAACAGCTGCACCAGCCGACCTCTGGATGATCGCAACCCCAGACAGTCAAATTGAAGCTGCATATCAAGCACTGTTAGCCTCTGGTGCTGTGCATGGTGGCGCTGTGGTTTTTCACTGCAGCGGCTCCACAAGTTCTTCGGTTCTCGCCCCAGCTCAAGAAAATATCAGCGTCGCCTCTGTGCACCCTGTCCACAGCTTTGCCAACCCACAGCAATCATTAGAGACCTTTGCTGGCAGTCACTGTGCCATCGAAGGCCAGGCTGAGGCGGTTGCACAGCTGCGGCCTCTGTTTAAGTCTATAGGTGCCCTGCCCTTTGCCATTGATAGCCAGCAAAAAGCCCTGTACCACAGCGCAACGGTGATGGCCTGTAACTATCTGGTAAGCCTGCTGGACACTAGCCAGCAGATGCTCACAGCGGCAGGCGCCGATAATAGTCATGGCAATATTTTGGGTTCATTGATCAGACAGACATTAGATAATTACCTGAGTACAGACGCGACTGCCGCACTCACGGGCCCCATTGCCCGCGGTGATTCTGCCACTGTCGCCAGCCACTTGCAGGCGTTTAATGGCCATGAACAGGCCGATCTCTGGCAACAGGTTTACAGCGCTCTGGGCAATGCCACATTGCCAATTTCCCAACGGCAAGGTCAGGCCTCTGAGCAGCAGTTGCAGCAGATAGAACAGCTGTTGAAGCCCAGCGACAAAAAGAATTAGAGCTAAGGATTTAGAGCTATGGATTTAAAGCTATGAATGACAGCCCGGAGTACCTAGCGCGAAAATCATTTTTTGATCAGCTGATCACTGTATATGGCCGCAAGCCAGTGCTGGAGATACTCGAAGACAGCAAACTTAAAATATTTCGATTGCACCTGGCGGACTCAAATCGGGATGGCGGTATTATTGCGCACATCCGTCAACTGGCAGCCAAGCGCAATATCGAGATCTGTTTTCACAGCCGCTCGGAGCTGTCGCGTATTTCTCGCAATAGCAAACAGGACCAAGGGGTGGCCTGCGATATTCACTGCCCTGGCTACCAGCCCTACCAGCAGGCACTGAGCGACGGCCCGGCTGGAACCATTATTGCTCTGGATGGCATTACCAACCCACAGAATCTGGGCATGATTATCCGCAGTGTTACTGCCAGTCCAGCTCAGGCTCTGCTGCTGCCAAGCAAAGGCACTGCAGATATTTCACCTCTGGTGATTAAAGCCAGTGCTGGCACATTGTTTAAAGGCAATATTCTGCGCTGTGATTCCCTGTCAAAGGCACTGGCAGACTTTAAACAGCAGGGTTATGAAATCTGCACAATGTCCTCACATCAGGCAACCCCGCTGACGGACTTTGCGCCCAAGGCACCTGTGGTGTTTGTACTGGGTAATGAAACTGAAGGGGTCAGTCCAGAAGTTGCTGCCCTCAGCAATCACCGTGTCGCCATTCCCATGGCCAATGATGTCGAATCTTTGAATGTCGCTATTACCGCGGCCCTGATTGCCTTTAGGCAGATCTAACCGCCTTTAGATGCCACAGTGGTGAAAAGACAGCAGTCAAAACCGAGACCAGCAAGGTGGCACCAGCAATCAGCACAAATGCCGAGCTCAAACCAATACCTTCAATAGTCAGACCACAGACCCAGGCCCCCAGCGGCGCACCGGCCAACAGACAGAGCTGATACACAGAGGCCGCTCTGGATCTCATGGCATGGGATACTTGGTTGTGTAGTATGGTTCGCCCCAGAGTCATGGATAGCCCAGAGAAAAAGCCCCATACATAGACCACGGGAAACAGCAGCCACAGGCTTGGCACCAATGCAATTACCCCAACCAGACTGCCTCTCAGCAGAAAGCTGACGACCATCAGGCGGCCAGGTTTGGCATTGAGCTTGGCCTGTTTCATCACGCCCAAATTGGCACTGACAATACCCAGACTAAACACCACCTGAAGTGCCGCATACAGTTCAGCGCCGCCATTATAAAATTCCCGGGCAATCAGCGGCATGCCCACCAGGTAGACGCCAAAGGCGAGAAACCCTGTGGCAAAAACAATCAGCAATAGATGCATCAGGCCTTTATCATCTCGAAACAGCTGCAGCCCATCGCCCAGTTCAAGCAAGGTTTGTTTTACTGATTTTGTTTCAACCTCGGCCCTGTCGGCTAACTCCTCCGGCTGCTGCTTGGGCAAAGGATGACTGCGTTTAATCAATATAGAGCTAAGCACAAAAATAACAATCTGAATGGCCAGCAGTTCGGGCAGGCTTAAGTTACCCAGCTGCCCGGCAATAAGAAAACCAATGCCCTGAGCAATAAACTGCGTTGCCATCACCTTGGCCACGGCCTGATGCATTAGCTCTGGAGCAGCATAGCCGAGTAGACTCTCCCGGGCAGGCTGGACAAAGGCCAGCAGACTGCCAAAGGTGATACCAAACAGCAGCAGCATGGTAAAACTCAGCTCGCCACTGATCACAGCCACCATCAACAGCCCGAGAGGCAACAGAAACAACAGAAATAACAGAGACAACCAGGTGCCGCGGTGGGAACGATCTGACACCACGCCACCGGGCAAAATAAATAGCAGATTGGGTAACAGCAGCGCCAACTGGGCCACACCCAACCGACTGGGAGATTCATGAAGAACCCCCACCACCAGCCAGGGATACAGCACCTTATGGATGCCCATGGCCAGATTACTGGTCGCTATGGTGGCTAAAAAATAACCAAACGAGAAACTCTGTTTAGGCACCTATTTAAAACGCTGGCGCAGTGCAACTATCAGGCGCCCCAGCAGAGCTGCCGCGGCGATAATCATAACCAGTCCCAGTACCAGGGCAGACAGATTGCCAGCCATTTCGTCGACCGGCACTTTATAGACCTTGACCGCCATCAGCAAAAACAAGAAACATGCCACCATGGAAGCTATCCAGGTCGATCTCTGCTTGTTGGCATTTTTCTTTTTTGACCAAATCACTCTAATACCCGCTTTATTTAACTTATGTAGATACGCTCTAAACCAGCTCTCTGGCCCATTCACAGCGTAACTTAATATCCGACTGGTTGGGAATATGAGACACCCCATCCACTTCATAAATAAATGAGTGCAGCCCCGAGAGTTCAGTCTCTAGATGCACAGTCGCCGACACCCAATACATCTTGCGCAACAACTTTTCAAACTGCTCGAGCCAGTACTTCCACTCATGCTCGACGCCCTGATAGGAGGCACCAAAATGCATCACATCAGTGGTTAGGTGCAGATCCGCGCATTGCTTCTCTGGCAGTGCAAACATCTCACGATTTACCAGACTCCAGGATTCTGCCGAGGGAAGTTCAAGCATGGCCGCGCGATTATTGCGGCGATGCTCCACACCACTGTCAGCAGCGACATTTTTAATGCAGCCATAAACCACTGACTCAGATTGAAGATCCATTTCTACTATTTAGCTCCCTGCTAATATTTGTATTTGCTGTTAATCCGCCTCGGCCAAAAACGCAATAAACTCCGCTTCGTCCATTACCGGGATATCCAGTGACTGGGCCTTGCTTAGTTTGGACCCTGCCCCGGGCCCTGCCACCACCTGGGCGGTTTTAGCGGATACGGATCCAGCCACTTTGGCACCCATCGCCTGCAGTCGATCTTTGGCCTCAGCGCGGCTCATAATCTCCATACCACCGGTCAACACCCAGGTCTGGCCTTTCAGGGGTTGTGAGGCCTGGGCATTCTGATCAATATCCGGCCAGCTGACACCAGCCTCTCGCAATGCCTGAATAATAGACAAATTATCCGGGTTGCGGAAAAAATCAACAATATGTTTAGCCACCACCGGGCCTATATCATCGACCTCCAACAGCTGCTCTAAATCAGCTGCAATCACCGTCTCCAGAGAGCCAAAGTTATTGGCCAGAGTCTGGCCTGTGGCCTCCCCGACCTCGCGAATACCTAGGGAGTACAAAAACTTGGCCAGACTGGTTTGCTTGCTGGCATCAATGGCAGCCACCAAATTGGCGGCAGATTTGTCCGCCAGTCTCTCCAGGCCAGTCAGCTGCTCAGTTTTTAATTCATAGAGATCAGCCACGGAGAAGATAACTCCCTGATCCACCAGCAAGTCCACCAGCTTGTCCCCAAGGCCATCAATATCCATGGCTTTGCGCGAAGCAAAATGTTTAATCGCCTGCTTTATTTGAGCCCCACAAAACAGGCCACCAGAACAGCGGGCGACAGCCTCGCCTTCAACCCGTTTAACCGAGGACCGGCAGACCGGGCAACGTTCCGGGAAGACAATTGGCTGAGCATCCGCCGGGCGCTTTTCTAGAACCACCTTGGCTATCTGGGGAATCACATCTCCGGCGCGGCGAATAATCACCGTATCGCCAATGCAAATCCCCAGCCGTTCAATTTCATCACCATTGTGCAATGTGGCGTTGCTGACAGTGACACCACCAACAAACACTGGCTGCAAACGCGCCACCGGTGTCACAGCGCCAGTGCGGCCAACCTGAAACTCCACATCCAATAACTGAGTCATTTCTTCCTGGGCGGGAAACTTGCGCGCAATGGCCCAGCGTGGTGCTTTGGCCACAAAGCCAAGCCGTTGCTGCAGCTTTAAATCATTGACCTTGTAGACAATGCCATCAATATCATAGGCCAGCCCATCCCGCAGACCAGCCAGTCGCTCGTAATATTCCTCACAGTCTGGGATACCGCTTACCAGCTGCACATGCTCATTAATTTTAAAACCCCAGTCCGCCAGAGCCTCAAGCATAAGTAGATGTGTGTCTGGCACCAGGTCAGCCTCAAACTGGCCGACACTGTAGGCACACATCTCCAATGGTCGACTGGCGGTTATTTTTGAATCCAGCTGACGCAAGCTGCCGGCCGCTGCATTGCGGGGGTTAACAAAGGTCTTGTCCCCAGCGACGATAGCCGCGGCATTAATCGCCGCAAACCCGCCCCTGGGCAGATAGATTTCACCGCGAACCTCTAACAGCCTGGGAATATTAGCACCGCGCAGTTTGAGGGGAATGCTGTTGATGGTGCGCACATTGGCGGTAATATCTTCGCCGACAGCACCATCACCCCTGGTCGCACCGCGAACCAAAAGGCCGGACTCATACAGCAGGCTAACAGCAACCCCATCCAGCTTTGGTTCACAGACATAGTCGATTTCGGGATTGTCGGACAGTGCCCCATAGTTTAATCGATCTTTGATTTTGCGCTCAAAGTCTTCCAGCTCTGCGGCAGAAAAAGCATTGTCCAGAGACAGCATGGCAACCGTGTGGCGCACCTGGGTAAAGGATGACAGCGCTTCCCCGCCCACGCGTTGGCTGGGGGAGTCAGCAGAAATTAAATCTGGATACTGTTCTTCAAGGTCCTGGAGAAGACGCATTTGACGATCGTATTCACTGTCTGGGACAGAGGGATCATCCAATACATAGTAGCGGTGATTGTGCTGGTTTAACTCGTCCTTGAGACGTTCATAATCCTGCAGAACGTGCTCTGGAATATTTGCCATTGATGGTCGCCGTTAGTTGTCAGTTGCCCTTGTCGCGTTTATGGGAAACCGCGCGGGCACGCTGACGATAGTGGTCAATAGTCTGCTTGGTCATTGAACTGCGAGATTCGTCCTGCACATTGAGATGCAACTGGGCAACCAGGCTGTCGACAGACTTTATCATGGTATCGAAGGCCGCCACTGGATCAGTCAACTGCTCAAGATCCATAAACAATGTGACGCCTGGAGTTTGTAGCTGTGCAATCGTATTTAGATCAAAGGTGCCGGGATTGGCAACGTTGGCCAGACTGAACAGGATTTCACCGGAACCCTGATCGCCAATATGACGGTCGAAAATCTTTCTGCCGCCAAAGCGAAATCCGGCAGCCAGCACGCCATCGAGCAACTGCTGGCCATCAATGGTCTCGCCTTTATTCGCCATCAGGTGCATCACTAACACTTCCTGAGGAGCAGAGGCTTTGGCCTTGGACGCTAACTGCTGGGCCTGGCCCATATCCAGTTGCGCCTTTTCTAATTCTGCTTTTTGTAGTTCGGCTCGCCCCTGTTCCACCGGCGTGGCCTCGAGGTCGAGCTGTTCTTGCCGGGATGGCGCAGAGCCTGAAAAGCCATCAGTGCCGCGCAACAGAGATTCAACCTCTTCAAGACTACCTTGATCACGCACACCAACCACACGGGAACCTCCCGAGGGAAACTGGCTGTCAAGATAGGGATCCGAGTCATCGCTGTTATTGGATGCAGATTTCTGCAACTTGCGCGATGACATGTGCAGGTTTTCGTAGCGATTGCGTTTTATGCGGCGCAAGCCGTCCAGCACCAAGGCCAGAACAACCAGCACTCCAACGACCAACAATAGTCCACGTGGGCCAAAAAAATCCATATCTGCGGCTTACTCAACTATCAAAAAAATTTAACTTATTGTAATTCGCAATTTAAAGAAACGCAGTTCTTTTTTTCACGACTCCTAGGCTGTCAGGCCTCAGCCAGTTCAGCCGCCTGGTTGACATCCACTGTTACCAGTCTGGATACCCCAGGTTCATGCATGGTCACACCCATTAACTGATTGGCCGCTTCCATTGAAATCTTGTTGTGGGTAATAAAGATAAACTGTACCTGATCAGACATCTCTTTGACCATATTGGCATAGCGCCCTACATTGGCGTCATCCAACGGCGCATCAACCTCATCCAGCATACAGAAAGGTGCAGGATTTAATTTAAAGATTGAGAACACCATGGCAATCGCCGTCATTGCTTTCTCGCCACCAGATAGCAGGTGAATAGATGAGTTCTTTTTACCTGGTGGGCGCGCCATTAGCGTAACCCCTGTATCCAGCAGATCATCCCCTGTCATCTCAAGGTAGGCATGACCACCGCCAAACAGTTTTGGGAACAGCTCCTGAATATGGCCATTGACCAGCTCAAAGGTCTCTTTAAATCTGGTGCGCGTCTCGCGATCAATTTTCTGGATCGCATTCTGCAGAGTCGTCAATGCATCTTCCAGCTCAGCATTTTGCTGATCAAGGTAGTCTTTGCGCTCTGACTCAATTTTGTACTCATCAATAGCCGCCAGATTGATGGGGCCAAGGCGCTGAATACGGTTGCCAATCAACTCCAACTGCTCTTCCCAATCCACCAGCGCCGCATCTTCATCCAGCGTTTCCAACAAGGTTTCCAGATCGGCTTTTTTCTCGGCAATCTGTTCTTCAATAGTGCGACTCAGAGTCCTTATCTCCTGGGCAGAAATACGCTGCTGCTCAAGCTTGCCCTGAACCTTCTGCACCTCGACTTCCATTTCACTGCGCAGCTTTTCCTGCTCGCGCATCTGGTGCTCAATGGCCTCGACAGCAGCTCGGACTTCGGCTAGTTCATTCTCAACCAGCAGGCGAGCTTCAAGCTGAGTTTCCAATTCAATCTTGTGACTATCAGTGGGATCC